>ENA-UPAD01001822-UPAD01001822.1-bioreactor-metagenome-genome-assembly--contig:-NODE-1822-length-19625-cov-113.911293_pt1 | contig 19625 bp, 20 predicted proteins | sample MGYA00238179_ERZ772710 | MGnify/ENA primary metagenome ERZ772710 (study PRJEB29004, sample SAMN07631245) | bioreactor metagenome | isolation source: Switchgrass digestor | place: USA: Dartmouth...
TTGGTTGACAAACCAGCACTTTCATGTCAACTTTATCTTTCAATCCTTCGGCTATGTCCTGCACAGTTCTTTCCACGCCACCGATAAACGGAGCGTAAAGCTTATTGACTTGAAGGACTTTTATTTGCTTGCTGCTTTTCATATTCGCTATTCCTCCATTGCACTATTCAAAAGCTCCCAAGTCTGCTTTGCAGTATTATCCCAATTAAACCGCCTAGCACGTTTCAAACCTTGCAACCTTAATTGTTCGCGAAGAGAAGCATTTTCAACAAGTTTATATATACTATCGGCAATTTCTTCTGTATCGTATGGATTTACTAAAATTGCAGCATCTCCGACGACTTCCGGAATTGAAGTTGTGTTTGATGTAATTACAGGCGCCCCACATGCCATAGCTTCTAGGGGCGGTAAACCAAACCCTTCATAAAGAGATACATACGCAAATGCTATAGCTCCAGAATACAAGGCCGGTAAGTGTTCATCGGATACATAACCAGTAAAGTAAACCCTCGGCGGCAAATTACCAAAAGATAAATCCTTAAAAACCGTAGACTTCCCCTTCCCGCCCGCGAGGACCAACCACACATCATTGGGTATTTTATTGCAAATAAGGCTCCACGCTTCAAGCAATCGATGCAAGTTTTTTCTGGGCTCAAGAGAACTTAATGAAAGCATATAGTTAGGGTTTGGGATGCCAAGAAATTTTCGTGTATTATCTATCTCGTCCCGGCTTTTTGGGACAAAACGCTCATCTATTCCATTATGGATAACTGAAATTTTTTCTGATGAAATCCCCGTTATTTCCGCCAGTCTAGTTTTAGTAAATGCCGAGACAACAATAACCTTTTTAACTTTATTAACAAGTCGCGGAACCAAAAAACTGTACCATTTGGCAAACCAGGAATTGAACCATTCTGGATGTTCTAAATTGGCAATATCATGGATAGTTACAACTTGATTTTTAATGGCAAGCGGACCAGACCCGCATGGAGACCAAAGCAAATCCTCCTTGCTTACCCACCTAGGCAAGGCAATTTGCTCCCACAAATGCCCTAACCCTGACTTATGGGCAAATTTGCCAAACTGATCGACAACAGTAACATTTTCAAGGAATTTGTATTCGGCAGCGACAGGCTGCGGGCTAACAACACGTATCGCCGAAAATGGCAATCTTCGAGTAATCTCAAAAGCATAACGTTGGACGCCGGTTAATCGTTGAGTTGCAAAACGGCCGTTAATAAAAAATAAGTTTTTATCGTATTTCATTGCTTTTTAACCTCTAACTCGTTTAGATTGAGCGACTTTCTTGATAAAATCAAAGCTCCTATAAAAAATATATATGCTGGGAAAAGGCGTGTGGATGTAAGGTAGCAAATCCGCATAAACTCCAGTAAGCCAACAAGCCATACTGAGTATAAAGCTGTTGACAGACTATTTTGAGAAGCTAGTTTATAGAATAGCCCAGATAAAAAACCAAAAAAGAATGATACTATTAATGCGCCGCGCAAACCAAAATCAATCACCCAGTAACAAACAGATGTTAATGTATTAAATTCTGGATTAAGACCAAATTTATAGAGAACATTCCCTACATCGATGGCATTTAAACCAGTAAATAAATTATACAAGTTATAAAGCCCTGGAAAGCGCCATAGTGATACAAATGTATTATATAATGGAGCCGTAAAAGCATAATGCTGCATGAAAAAAATACCATTATTTATACTAGTCATATAATATCCCAAAAATCTGACTGTACCAGTTTTAATTAAATATTTAACCGAATCTGAACCAACATATACAAAAGACCGCCTTGCTTCAGTTAGAATGAAAAATCCAGCCACAAAAATAATGAAAAATAAAACACCCGCAAGAGCTGATCTCCAGCTAATTTTTCTAGTAATAAGCTTAATGTATAAAATAGGCACTAATACCTCTAATAAGGCAAGCCTTTCGCCGAATAAGAAAGCACGTATTATAGCAAGTAAAAAAACCAACCCAGAAAGCACATAATCACAACGATTTACTCGTACACAACAAATCATAACAGGTATAGCCGCAACAGCTACCTGGGTTAATGTGGTAATACCAGGGACAGTCTCGAGCAACACGCTTTTAACATAAAAGGGATGTACAAGCCACATGGAAATTAAATTTCGAACACCATTTGCTCGTAACACGCCAAGGAAAAACCACACTGCATAGGCAAGCAAAGCAGCAACTAAACCGCTACGGACATACCACCTAGGAACAACGACTCTGGTGTATTTTATTGACATGCAATTTGTATTTGATATTAAATGAGAACCTATAAATCCCCCTAAGCCAAAAAGAATTAAAAGGAACGCATAATATGTTATCAACCATGGGTTAGACATTTTAAATGCATTATAGGATATGTAAAAAAAATCATGAGGCATTAATACATAAATCACAAAAATAGGAAAATACGACATTATGGTAAATAAATGGGGTGATGACAAAATATAAAGTGGGTTATTTTTTTGCAACCACCGTTTCAATTGTATCACACCTTAAGTTAAAATATAATGCTTCCATGACATAAGAATCCACACTCCAATTTATTAATATAGGGGTATTTAAGGCTCGGTCTTAAACAAAACATAAAAGCAGATAAAATCAATGTCGGATCTATCCAAGTAACATTGTCAGGGATGCCAAATATTGGCTTTATCCCATAATTAAGAGACATGGAAAGCAAAGCTAAAGCATAAAGCACCTTGGCAATATTCAACTCAACCACCCACGCACTCTGCCTGAAAAGACATTGTAATAATATGTAATTTTTCTAAATTCACCTTGTAACAAAGACAATAAAATACCACCAACAGGGCGAAGAAACTGGTACAATACAAACCAAAAAGGATATTTATGCTTCCGCAAAACATAACCCATGCCTTGAGCATATGATCTGGCACGTTTAATAGCATTATTGCAATAAACCGTAGAATTAGGATGATATACAGCTATTGTAGGATCATAATATATTTTATAACCCTCTTCTAATGCACGTAAGAGGTAATCCGTTTCCTCTCCAGATCCCCATGGAGTATTGGCCCCAACTCCAAGCATTTCATCAAAGCCCCCAATAATTTCTATAATTTTAGATTTTAAAAAAATAGAGATTGATATTCCTCTCTTCCACACATTAAATCGATTTATCAAGCCAGCATCATAATCCCATCGACCAGATGATGACTCTCCATTTTCATCCACAGAACGACCAGTAAGTCCATCGACACCGGGATGTTCCTCAAAAAAATTCGCAACCCTCTCTAAAAGATCCGGAGGATACCAACAGTCGTCATCAGGAAAGGCCACTATATCACCCGATACATACCTTAACCCAACATTTCGAGCTCGCGACAGCCCCTTTTTGGAACGGAGATGCAAAATTGAAAATTTTTCTTTATAATCTTTAAGAATAGGCACTAATCTGTCGTCATCGTTTTGATCAACTACAATAAGCTCGAAATTAGCATATGTTTGCATATGTAAGTGCCCTAAAAACTTTTTTAGCTCTTCTGTCCGTCCGACCGTGGCCAAAATTAAAGAAAATTTAAGATTCACTTTAACATATCACTCCATGATACCGACTTTTTCGTTAATCCATCATAAGTACCCTTTAACATAGCCATAAAAACGGATGATAACTTTAAGTTGGTCTGATTTTTAAATTTAAATTTTACTGGAGATATAATTAAACCGTAGACAGAAATAAAAGCAATCCAAAGCCAACCCCAAGACTTAGGTAGTGTAGATCTAAAAAATAACAATCTTGAAGCATGATTATAATAAATATGCTCCAATTTTAAATTAGGCCTACTACGACTAACCTTATGCCATATTACTGATTCTGCAACATACAAGATATTGTATCCAACATTATTAACCATCCAACAAAAATAACAATCTTCTGTGCCTAAAAAATAGTTTTCTGGTAAATAGCATTTTTCTCCTAAAAGATTAACATTTATAAGCATATAGCATCCCGATGCGAAAGTCACATAGCGAGTTTTATTATAATTATTTTGATTTAATTTATTATAACCAATATGCACATATATCTTAAAATTGCTAAGCCTACCGCCTGCATACCATAACAAATTTGGGTTATCATAATAATAAATTTTCCCAGTGGAAACAGCAACATTATTCCTTTTTTGAGTCTCTATTATTAGTTTATTTAATGAATCACTAGCTACAACCGTATCATTATTCAGCAGAAGCAGAAAATCCATATCCTTCCTCAAAGCATATCTAATTGCCACATTATTACCAGCTGCAAAACCTAAATTTTCTTGATTTCTAATGATAACCATTTTTTGGAGTGAAGGTGTAAGATCTAAAAATTTTTCTTTATAAGGAATACCGCCTTCCTCAGCTGTCGCTTTGTCATACTCAATCCACTTTACAGGTTTTTTGCTAGGATCATATTGGAAAAATTTGGATTCTACTTTTAGTCCACCTTGCGCCCAAGCTTTAATCTTCTCTATTGATCCATCAGTTGATCCATTATCCACTACAATTATTTGATAATTTGGGTAAGTTAAACGCTGTAATGACTCCAAGCATTCGATTGTATCTTTCCAACCATTCCAATTTAAGATAATTATTGCAACTTTGGGCCAATCTTTGATTTCACTACCCTGTTGAGTGTCTAACCCCATGACTACAAAACCTCCGTATTTCAATGACTTCCGCAAAATATTATATTAATTTCACTCCATCCCAAACTCACTATCCTCTTTCTCCTCATGCCTTATTTCATCCACCTCTTCGCTCCTGCCCCAGCCCATGAAGAGTTTATCTGGGTAGTTTAAGACCATGCCTCTGGTGGTCTTTGATACGTTTTTATAGCCGTGAACGACTCCGGGCGGAACGACCACGGTTAGGGGGTTGTCTTCTCCTGCAAAAAACTTCATGCAGTTGCCGTAAGTCTTGCTGTCACGCCTATTGTCCCAAAGCTTTACCATGAAGTTGCCGGGGCCTATGAATGAAAATATGTCAGTTTGAGCTTTGTGTTCGTGTGGCCCTCGGGTTATGCCCGGTTCGGTGTAAGATACGTAGCTCATGAGGGGACGCAAATCTTCGGGCAGTTCATCTATCCTAAAGGTCTCGACTAAAAATCCGCGTTCGTCCACATGTTTTACCAGCTTTTTTATCACTACGCCTTCTATCTGTCCCTTTGTCCATTCCATGAATCTCGCATCCTTTTATAGTAATTATAGTAATGTCAACAGGTAATCTCTGTAAGCGCCCTTCGGTAAACTTTCGGCTAACTTCATTAAGTCGTCTTTGGTTATAAAGCCCATGTTGTAGGCCACCTCTTCTATGCAGGCTATTTTTAAGCCCTGCCTTTTTTCTATGGTGGCTATGAAGTTTGACGCCTCAAGCAAGCTGTCGGGCGTTCCCGTATCTAGCCAGGCAACGCCTCTTCCTATTAGCTCCACGTGAAGGCGACCTTGCCTTAAATATACCATGTTAAGGTCAGTTATTTCGAGCTCCCCGCGAGGGGAAGGCTTTAATCTTTTTGCAATTTCAGGCACACGTCCGTCGTAGAAGTATATGCCGGGCACCGCGTAGTTTGACTTAGGACGGGCGGGCTTTTCTTCAATGCTTAAAGCCTTGCCCTGTTCGTCAAACTCTATGACGCCGTACCTTTGAGGGTCCTTTACCCTGTAGCCGAATATCACGGCTCCTTTATCGAAGCGTGACGCCTTCCTTAAGGTCTCGGGAAAGCTGTGGCCGTAAAAGACGTTATCTCCAAGGATGAGGCATACCTTGTCGCCGCCTATGAAGTCTTCGCCTATGATAAGGCTTTGGGCGATGCCTTCGGGCCTTTCCTGGATGGCGTAAGATATATTTAATCCAAGCCTGCTTCCATCCTTAAGTATCTCTTTAAACCTTGGGGTATCCTGTGGCGTTGAGATGATAAGTATGTCTTTTATTCCTGCAAGCATCAGGGTGGACAAGGGATAGTAGATCATGGGCTTGTCGTAAATGGGAAGAAGCTGCTTGCTCGTCACAAGCGTTGTCGGATAAAGCCTCGTTCCTGAACCTCCTGCCAGTATTATGCCCTTCATGGTAACAACCCTTTCTAAAATAGTCTCGCTTTGACCTAACCCTGCAGCCTGCCTGCGTAATTACGCTCGATCCATCTTTTGTATTCGCCCGTCTTCACGGCGCTTACCCATTCGGCGTTGTTTAAGTACCACTTCACGGTCTTTCTTAAACCTGAGCTAAAGGTTTCTTTTGGCTTCCAGCCAAGTTCATTTCTTATTTTAGACGAATCCAAGGCATATCTTAAGTCGTGTCCCGGCCTGTCTGAAACAAAGGTGATTAAACTTTTAAACTCATCTGCTGGCCTTCCAAGCTCTTCGGCCAGGATTTGGCAGATTTCTTCTACCACCTCTATGTTTTTTCTTTCCTCGTTTCCGCTTATGTTGTAGGTCTCACCGATCCGTCCTTTTTGTATCACGGCCCGGATGGCCTCGCAGTGGTCTTTCACGTAAAGCCAGTCTCGGATGTTTTGGCCTTTGCCGTAGATTGGGATGGGCTTTCCTTCTAAGGCGTTAAGTATCGTCAAAGGTATGAGCTTTTCAGGGAACTGGTAGGGGCCATAGTTGTTTGTGCAGTTTGTGACCTTAACAGGAAGGCCGTAGGTTCGGTGATAGGCCCTCACCAAATGGTCGCTTGATGCCTTGGATGCCGAGTAGGGGCTTGAAGGGTCATACCTGCTTTCCTCGGTGAAATATCCCGTACTACCAAGTGAGCCGTAAACCTCATCGGTACTTACGTGGTGAAATAGCTTGCCTTCCTTGTCCTTCCAATAAAATCGGCATGCCTCAAGGAGGTTAAAGGTGCCTACGATGTTAGTCTTTATAAACTCTGCAGGCCCAAGGATGCTTCTGTCCACATGGCTTTCTGCTGCAAAGTGCACCACGATGTCAGGTTTAAAGCGGTCAAAGACGGCTTTGACGCTTTCAAAGTCTGCGATGTCTGCTTGAACGAAGAAGTAGTTTTTAGCATCACTTATATCTTTTAAGTTATAAAGGTTAGCTGCATAGGTGAGCTTGTCTAAGTTTATAAATGAGTCATTTGGATATTTAGGGACATACGTCAGCAAAAAGTTTGAGCCTATAAATCCCGCTCCGCCTGTCACAAGAATCTTCAATCGAGACACTCCTTTGTTTGGGTTTCGGATAAAAACCTGCTCAGTGCGTCCTGCCAAAAAGGAGGCAAACTGCCAACGGTTTCTTTTAATGGAAAAGGATCAAGGGCCGAATTTTTAGGCCGCTTGGCAGGCCTGGCGTATTCATCGCTTGAAACGGCAACGACGGGTATGTCTATGCCTGCCTGACGTAAAATTTCTTTGGCAAATTCATACCAATTCGTGATGCCCTGGTTTGTTACGTGATACACTCCGTAGGCGCCTGTTTTGACGAGCTTAAGCAGAAAGCAAGCCAGGTCTAAAGCGTAAGTAGGACATCCAAACTGGTCGTTTACGACTCTAAGCTCGCCTTGTTTTAAAGCAGCACGCAAGATGGTGCTTACGAAGTTAGGCCCACCTATACCAAAAAGCCAGGAGGTACGCACCAGGAAGTATTTGGGGTTTACTACCTCAAGGTACCTTTCGCCCAGGTATTTGCTGTAGCCGTAGGCGTTTATTGGGTCACGCGCGTCAAATATGCGCCAGGGCATATCTGTGTTTCCGTTAAAGACGTAGTCAGTGCTTATGTGGACCAAGTCGATACTTAAATCCCTGCAGGCAAGGGCAAGGTTTCTGACGCCAAGGCCATTAACTAAGTTTGCCTTTTCCGGCTCCTCTTCTGCCTTGTCTACGGCGGTGTAGGCGGCACAGTTTACAAGAACCGTAGGCATGTAACTTGACAGCACCTCACGAACCTGATTTAAATTCGTGATATCTAAGATGTCGTGAGGCAGTTCGACGACGTCGTATTCTTTTTTAAAGACCTTAGCGACCTCGCGGCCTAAGAGGCCGTTGGGTCCGGTGATGGCGATTGGCAAGTTATATCACCCTTACTTTCAGTCTTGGTATAAAAGCCTCTTTGGCTTTTTGTTATCAAATTTTCCACTTAAACCATCGATGTAAGAATTGATTATGAAACTTATACGCCTAATTTTTCTATCGTCATACAATAAAATACTGATTATTGATTTTATAAGATTTTTACATAACCCTAAATAGAAATTAGATTTACTGGTAGAATATTTCCTACCTAACCAAACCAAATTTCTTATGCCATAATAACTTAACCAAAACCTGTCATATGGAACACGTAGGGATTTTCTACCCATGAAACTTTTCATTATCCCGCTCTTAGCAGCTTCTTTATGTACTATTGCGCTCTCGGGAACCAAGATGATTCTACCAACTTGACGCAGTCTAATGCAGTATTCTACATCGTCATGATGAATAAAAAACTCCCTTTTTGGATACCCAACTTTCTCGATAGCTTTTCTGCTCACTAATATCCCTACAAATGAAGCCATGTCTACATCTATATAGTTACTTTTATAAAATCTCGATTCCAATGGTTTTTGGAGCAAAGGAAATACGCGATGTAAATTAATATTTCCTCTATGGTTATAGCTTATTGCACCACTCGCCAACACTACGCTACTTGCCAGAGCTGACAAGTTATCTTTACTAAAATAATTTTCTAACTTCTCTATTGCATCTTCTTTCGGCTCGGCATCATCATCCATAAGCCACAGCCAGTTGTAACCCTTTTCATATCCTCGTTTAACGCCTTCATAAAACCCACCTGCTCCGCCTGTGTTCTCGTTCATTCTTACATAATGAATCCTTATAGGTTTTGCATCGGTCAAATTTTTAACTTCAAACTCCTTTTCCCAAGGCTCGCTTAAGCCGTCAAGAGGTAATTCACCAATATACCCGCTTTTCATTAATGTTTCAGGCGTGCCGTCGCTGGAAAAGTTATCTATGATATAAATTGCCTCTAAAGGCCTTGTTTGTTTGAGCAAAGCCTCAAGACACTCTAACAGCAGGTTTTTTCTATTGTATGTTACGACTACTGCGCAAACTGAGTCTCTAGTCACCATTTAGTTTTATCTCCACCTTTTTCTGGTTTGGATAAACATTTAAAATATGATTTAAAAAATACTTATAATCATAAATAATCAAATGTTTTAGGTGATAACTCATGCTATTTCTTATCTTGTATGAAAATTTGTAATTTTTTATTCCTGCGATCATTGCATATGTTTGAAGTATATTTGTTCTACTAAGGAGAAATGCCTCTTGTGTATAAAAAGAAAAATGAGCAACTAAAATATCACCAATGAGTCTACCTGGTCTGTTTGTTAAAATTGGCAACTTCGCAGAGATGTATTCTTCGTCATCGATATTCAAGGGGCAGAATTTATCCCCAAGTTTTCTACTAAAATCACCCCAAAAACCTATTGTATTAATCGAGAATCTTTGCAAAAACAGCTCAAAACTATTATTAATCCTCCAATTCATAACACCCGAAGAATTGAGAGATTCAATGAATAAATTATGTAATGCTTCGGCAAAATGAGGTGATTTCCGAGCCATTGGACAACTTGCCTGTGCAGTTAGGTTAACATTTGTGCTTATAATATTTTTAGCGTTCAGTAAATAGGTACAAATAGCATTGTTAATAACCATCGGGCTCCACCACGAATATTTCTCTTTTTCTTTTAATGCTTTAGAATACAGTGAATAAGAAAAATTTTCTGGTAAATAAACGATATCGTCATCTATTTTTATATAGAATGTATCCACATCTCTTGCATATTTGTAGAATTTATTTACAGACCTATTGGTTCCGTCGGTATTTGTTTCTTTGATAACTTTTATCTTATTATTATGCTCTGATAATTCATTAATATATTCTCTATCACTATTTTCTCTACAATTATCCCATAGATGCCATTCATCTATAGATGCATCTTTCAGAATATATTTTGACAATATTTCTAGATACCTCTTTCTGCCTGCGGGTGTAACAACAACAATTTTGTGACTTTTTACTTGACTCATTGACATATCCCCTTATCGAACAATTCCAGTGCTATTTTTACAATATCATCCATATCATAATATCTATAATCAGCAAGCCTTCCAACCAATATGAGGTTTTTAAATCTTTCTGCCAGTCCTTTGTATTTATTGTGAAGCTCAATATTTTCTTCTTTAAATACCGGGTAGTAAGGAACATCACTCCCTACTTGATAAGCTTTCGGGTATTCTTTTAATATAACCGTCTTTTTGCTTTCGACGGGATGCATGTGCTTAAACTCCGTTATCCTCGTAAAATCGTAATCGTTAGGATAATTGACGACGGCAGTTTCCTGAAAATAATCCCTTTCGATAGCCTTAAACTCCAAGCCAAGCGAGCGATAGGGAAGCTCTCCAAACTTATATTCAAAAAGATCGTCGATCATGCCCGTAAATATTACATTCCCGTTAAACTCCTGACCCAAAAAATAAACTTTGCCTCTTTCCGAATCCAGCTTCATAACCTCTTTGAAATCCGTATTGAGCATCAACTTTATATTGGGATGATCCAGCATCCTCTCGAATATCTTAGCATATCCTTCAATTGGCACAGCCTGGTATTTGTCCGTAAAATACCTATCGTCCCTGCTTATGTAAACGGGCACCCTGGCCGTTACCTTTGGGTCTATATCTTCGGGCTTTAAGCCCCACTGCTTCATTGTGTAGTGTAAAAACACCTTTTCGTATACATAATTTGAAAGAAACTGTAAATCATCGTCCTCTTCCCTCTTAAGTTCCAGTATGGGCACTTTGGTATTGTAAGGAAACTTGTTCAACAGCTTTTCTTCTATCCTTTGGGCAAGTGTTTTGGGAAATAGCATATAAAGGGCATTGAGGTTAAAGGGAAGGGGTACTTTTTTGCCGTCGATAAACGCCAAGACCTTGTGATGATAAACATCCCAGTCCGTATAATTTGAAAGGTAATCAAAAACATCTTTATAGTCCGTATGAAAAATATGAGGCCCGTATTTGTGCACTATAATTCCGTTTTCATCTTTGCAATCATAGCAGTTCCCGCCGATATGATTCCTTTTTTCTATGATTAGGACTTTTTCGTTTAAGACGTTAGCGATTCTTTCTGCCATTACGGCACCCGCAAAACCCGAACCGATGATGAGGTAATTAAACAGCATAGACTATCCTCCAAAATAATACAATTATAATTTTGTATTTATATGATATTAACACAATCTATACATAAATCTACCTCGCTATACCATGCTACTACGCACATGCTCGATCAGGACAAGTTATCCTCAATTTCTCCTCACCTTCTTCTAGAACAAAATTATTGCAAGACATTTGGTTTACACTTTATCTAAAACTTATTATCTGTATATCTTATAGCATTAATCTATCAAACAATTTAAAGTTTTTATTATATGACTTACATAATCGTTCAATGTTTAAGGATCTTTACTTGGCTATTTGTTTCTTTTTCCACTAATTTACTTAACATTTCAAGCTCATTATCACTTATAACATCAAATATTTGATACTTTTTTCCTAAAGCCCTATATTTTGTTTGTCCTAAATTATGTACACTAAATATTTCTATTTGTGATAATTTATAGTCTTTAATAAAGTTGATAAGTAGTTGTAGATTTTCCTTTGTAAAAGTATAACCTTTAACTAGAGGAAATCTAACAATAATGTTTTTCCTTTGTCTTGATAATAAATCAATATTTTCTAAATATACGCTAAGATCTCCACCAATTATTTTTTTACATTCATCATATGAAAGAATTTTAACATCAACTATAAATAAATCAACAAACTCCATAACCTTTCTAAGATTATCTATTGGAACAAACAAAGAAGACTCTATGGCCGTATGAATTCCCATACTTTTTCCTGCTTTAAGAAACGGAATAATATTTTGAAGTAAGGGCTCGCCGCCACTAAAGGTAATCCCACCGCCGCTGTTTATAAAGTAATCATAATCTTTTTTTATAATTTTTATAAAATCACTAACTTTAAGTTCGTAGCCATAAATACCCAAAGCTTTAGTAGGACAGGGTATCTTAGAAACATCAGATATAGAAAAGTTATTTAAGACCTTTAAGCGTATATTATGTAAATAGTTTGGATTACAAAAAGAACAATTGATCCCTTTATTAATTAAACACTTATCTGCTAAAAAGAATACTTCAGGTTCACAAGATTGCGTTTCAGGATTAGAACACCAAGGGCATTGCAATAAACACCCCTTTAAAAAGAATGTAGTCCTTATCCCTGGACCATCATAAACAGAAAATCTCTGTATATCAGTTAGTAAAAGTGTCGAGTTCATATTGTCGTGCCCTTTCTACAATTAATTCTTGATATTCTCGAGGGAGATCTTTAAAGTAAGCACTAAACCCCCATACTCTTACAACGAGATTGGGAAATACCTCAGGATTTTTAAGCGCATCTGATAAAGTCTTATAATCCAATACATTGCATTGGAGCTGAGCTCCTCCCTTTAAAAAGAAGGTTTTAAATAAACATATAAAATTATTAAAATTTCTTCTCAAAAACCCTGAATCTATAACCACGTCTGTAACTGCTCCGTTAAAAGCAATTTGATAATTTAACTGAGAAGAAAAATTAAATAGTGACATATAATCTCCTTCTTTGTGTGTAAAAGATATATGAATACCTAACGGCTCTCCCTTCTTCCTTCCGTCAGGCGAAGCATCGTTTTGTTTTCCATGTTCCAAAAACGTTGGAGAACTAAGCCCAAGCTTATATTTGCCTCCTAAAGAATTTGTGTAATTCCGTAGGATCCTCGATACATGATCAATCAAAATATTAGTAATCTTTATCACGTTTTCATCATCATTTCCAAATTTTAAACCATTCATCTTAAAATAATACATTAAATCTTCATATCCTTCGTAATTATTCATCAATATTTCCTGAAGTTTCATCAAGGAAGTATTATTATTACGTTCTAGATATCTCATGATATTAAGAAAACTATCTACCACGTTGCTTATTCCTACAGATAATATTCCTAAATTATTGTATTTTGCGCCTCCATACGCTATATCTTTACCTTCGCAACTTGTAAGAAGAGATAAAAGAGGGGATGGTCTAAATTTAATAGATTCAATATGCTTTAATATATTCATAACATATTTGTCTAACTCATTAAGATAGATATTAAATAAATCGCCGAAACTTTTTATTGTAACAATAGTTTCCTTAGATCTAAATATATTTTGCAGAGGAGTTAAAAAATTTAATGTGCAAATGTTATTTTGATCCAATGAAACACCAGCTATATGTGGTTCCCAACAGGCAGATACTACATAATTATAGGCATCAATATTATCATAGCCATATTCTATTAAGGCTGGAATAATAACATCATCATTTGAAAATAATGGATATCCTAAACCTTGATTTAGCAGGTCCATTGCTTCTCTCCAAACATGCTCTGATGTTTTAGGACTAATTCTTAAAACAATCTTAGGATCTGGTAATTTAAGTTTTTTCATAACTTTCATAAACATCAACGTTAATTCGTTATCACATTCCTCAGCACAATAATTTATTCCCCCTAAAACAATGACTTGTCCAGTATCTCCAAGAAGTGTATTGCTTTTGTATTTAAATCCTTTATGTAAAGTTTCAATAAAAGATGAAATCAATATTTCCGCTTCTTCTCTAGAAATTACACCATCATTAATGTCTTTGATATAGTAGGGATAAAGGATTTGATCTAACCGACCAAGCCCAACTAAGGAATGGTCGTTCATCCAAATTAGAGAGTTTATAAGTAAAATAGATTGGAGAGCTTCTTTTAATGAGTTAGCAGGATATAGGGGGACTCTTGTGATAAGATTTACCAGGTCCTTTTCCTTTGGATAATTATCCTCGAGAAAACTTATTAAACGTGTTATATATATTTCTATTCCTTCACAAACAGTTATAAGAGCATTATCATGATCGTTTTTAAATGGTAAGCTTTCTATCTCTTTCTTAAGAGCTATTATACCTTTATCAAGAACAATTTTATAATTGATTGTAATATTTCCTAGTATGATACTAGTATCATTTGCCATTATTTTTAATATATAAAAGTCAGGATAATATACAAAGGTAGAATTATCATCAACATGTAATCTAGCTTTTTTGCAAATTTCTTTAAATAATATACCTTCTCTCACGACAGGATTTTTAGCTTTACATTTTACAAAAACAATATTATGAATATTTTTTAGAGCAAAAACCAATATTTTTTTTCTATCTTTAACAAAACCACAATTTTTCCTACAAAGTAAATAATACTTTTTAGCAGCTTCAATCATATATAGTGAACCTAATATAAATTTAACGATACATTTAACCATGCTCTTTATTCTCATATTATTCTTCTCCTTTTTAAAAAGATTAATTCTATAAAAATAATTATAGTTTCGGTAGTTATAGTAGCTATTGCTACACCTATCCCTTTAAATGCTGGAATAAAGATTATAAGTAACATTAGATGTATTATGGAAGCAATTATAACTGTTAATGTAAATTCTTTAGCAAATCCAAATGCAACAAGACCCTGTATTCCTAAAACATTGTTTATTCCTATTAAAAATACAATATATACTAATATTTGCATAATACTAACTGATGGAGTGAAAGTTTCTCCAAAAAAAACTTTTATTATAAAAGGAGCAAAAATACAACCAGTCAACGATATAGCTAAAGTTATTAACCCTGCATATAAAAGAATTTCTTTAAGTATATATTGGGCTTTCGTTCTATTTTCATAATACAATTTTGAAAATATTGGATATATCGCCTGAGAAAATGGGGTCCACAAGCCTTGAAGTGCTTTTACAATTTTTTCAGCTGCGGAATAGAAGCCTACTATAACATTATTAGTAAACAGACCTAACAAAAAAACATTAGAAGTTGTATATAGGCTTATAGCTACTGTGGATACAAACATAATTGATCCTTCTTTTAGTTGATGTATTAAGCTTGCATATGAGGGGACTTTAAAACCGACTTTAAAACCCCTAAAGACAATCCGTAAAGCCAAAGCACCTGCGACCAAGTAGCCGAAAAGGTTCAAGAGCGGAACGTAAATGTAATCGGACGTTTGGCGAATGAATACGAATATTGCAAATGTAAAGATCAATTTTGCCGTTATGTTTAAAAAAGTAATATACTTCATTCTCTCCATACCTTGGAAAAACCACACGGGAAACAAAACCTGCCCTACGACCATCCCAAAAGTTAAATAATAAATAGGCCAATCTTGTCTGAACTTCCAAAATGAAAACACGATAATACTCATGATAACAAATGACAAAACAAGCAGGCAAAATTTTATGATCATTACGGAGCTAAATATCTCCGAAACCTTTTGTGCATTGTTCCTGTGTATTGAGATTTCCCTGGTAGCCGAGAGGTTAAAACCGTAATCCGTAAGGATATTGAAATATTGAATAAAAGCTTGGGCAAAAGCGATTAGACCGTATTTTTCAGGTCCAAGGACTCTCACCAAATAGGGCAAGGTAATCAAGGGCAATACATAGTTTGCACCCTGCAGTACTGACAGGGACATGAAATTTGACAGCAAACGTCTTTTATCTTCTGTGTTGGTTAATCTTTTTATCTTATCCAGCATATTTATGTTTTCCAACGTCCCGCTCCCCTTGAATTTCCACCCTACCCTCCCTCACCCCTACCGCTGCTCCACAGCTCTATCGCCTCTTCAAGCTTAAGCGTGGCTTTAAACTTTTCAAGCTCATCTTCGCTCAAAGTCAGGTAGCGTACTTTTCGGTGAAGCATGGGCTCAACTTTGTCTATTAAATTTTGCAGGTAAGCTTTGTCCGCCTCTCCAACAAGGACGAGGTCAATTATACCCGAATCCGTCCCCCTTGCGTAGTCGCCCACTATGTAGGCCGAATGTATGTCGCCAAGCTTTGACAATACTTGGGGGATCAGCTGGTCAATCCCTGTGAATTTACGCACCATGCTGTGTATCTCGGGAAACAGGGGGTGGCTGGTGTTTGCCCGATAAACTTTTGTCCTGCCTTCGTCGAAGGAAGTTAAAAGCCCCGCTTCGGAAAGCCTATTTAGCTCCACCCGCACGGAGTTTGTAGATTCGCCGAATTCCTCGGCAAGCTCCCTCAAGTACGACCTGCTTTCGGGGTTTAAGAAAAACTTTAAAAGCAGCTTTACCCTCGTCTGGGAGGTTATCAAAGAATCAAGCTTTACGTTCAATGAATTCACCTGCACACATGGTTATTTATGAGTAAAAATACTACTCGCAAATTCGCCTGTCAAGGGGGAGCGACACGTCAAACGAATATTTTATGCCTACGTATAAACGCTATATAGATTATTTATTAATTTAATAATAAGATATTCCTGGAAGGAATTATACATATCCTGCATTAATGGGGCTTGAAATATTTGCGACCCTATGGTATGGTTTTCACGTGCGCAAATGAGTGCGCATGAAACTGGTATCGTAATTTAAAAATATTTTCCGAAAGGAGGTGAACGCCATGGATCACGCCCTCTTAGGAAAGATCATCGGCAACCTGTTGCGGAAAAGGCGCATGGAGCTCAACTACACTCAGCTTGACGTATGCAAGGCTGCATCCATCTCCCAGGGTCAGCTGTCCCGCATCGAAAACGGACTTCGCATCCCCTCTTTAGCGTTGCTGCTCGATCTGTGCAAGAAGCTCAACTGGAATCTCAACATCGGAGATATAACAAAGTTCTTATCGGATGATAAGTCATCAGAGGAAAAGGAAGAAAACCAGGAAAAGGCAGAAAAGGAAGGCAGTAACGAGGACGGAGAGGACGCAGAGGAGCCCGTTTAGCACCGGCGTCCGTAAAGTGCGAAAATACAGTAGCGTGATGCGATATTCACGCTACTTTTTTTGACAGCACGTGAGAATTTCTATGGAGGTCATGAAATTGACAAAGGGATTTTTCGTAAAAGTACATGTGAAAGTCATCACCGACGAGAGGCTGGCCATATACGAGAAGATGGCCTACGTGGCCCTGTGTCGCTTCGCCGACAGAGAGGGCAAGTGCTTTCCCGGGCTGGACACCTTAGCCCATCTGGCGGGCTGCTCGCGGTCAAGGCTGCATGAAGCCCTCAAAAAGCTCGAGGCCCTTGGTTACATCCGCATAACGAAACGCGGCACATCCGGCAAAAGGCGCAGCAACCTCTATATCTTGCCGCTGCTTAACCCTTTTCTTTCCGACGCAGAAACGAAATGCGTCCCTCAGGAATGCGACGGCGATACGCCCGAAAGACATATAACTATATCCAATATTATTAAAGAACAAGATCCAGGGGAACACTTAGAGTACACGGCACGAACGCCGCAGGATGGACATGAGACGTTCACCTACGTGCCAAACCTTCTTCCTGAAACAAGATCCGAAACCCCCTCACCCGTTTATTTGAATGATCTTAAAGCACCTAAGAAGGAAGATCCAAACACCTCGGAGGCAGACCAAAACGCGCCTCAGGATGAGGAGCCTTCCATCCTCAGGCATCCTCCCTACGAAGAGATCATAAAGTCTTACGTCAGGCACTTCCCCGACCGCGAGGTGCCTCCATTAAACGACGACACGCGTTTTTTGATGAAGATCGCAAGCATGGCCAATCACGAGCTTTTTGAGATCGACGGCTGGGAGAGGTATTTCGAGATGGTAAAGGGCCTGCCCTTTCTGATGGGCGGAAACCCCGCCGGATGGAGGCCGCCGTTTAAGTGGCTGATAAATCCGGAAAACATCAAGCACGTAAAGAAGGGATTCTTTGCCCCCGATGGACCTGTCAGCATCCTGCAGGAGGGCAAAGACATAAGGGACATAAAGGCAGACCTGCCCGAGGGGATCAAAAGCTACCTGTTGAGCCTATCAAGGCGAATGGAAGAAAAGATGAATCAGAAAAGGGGTGCATTGCTGTGAACGACACGGACTTCGAGGAATTCGCTAAAGCGATAGCGGGCTTGGCGGAATTGTACGGTCAAAGGCTGACCAGCAAAAAGGTGACGCTTTTCTTCGAGGCATGCAGGGAGCTTTCGCTTGCGCAGGTCGTTGAGGCGGTCAAAAGGCGCATGCGCTCCGAGAGGTTCTTTCCCTCCCCCGTCGAGCTGTTTGAGGCACTTTACGGCACCTTTGAGGATCAGGCCATGATGGCTTGGGGCGACGTATTGTGGGCAGTGACGCATTGCGGCGCAAGCAGGCCCGTGAAGTTTGCCGACTATCGCATACACTTTTCTCTTGATCACATGGGCGGCTGGCCGCACGTTGCCCTGGCCGTCAAGGAGGGGCAGGGCTGGGTATTTAAGGACTTTAAGATGTGGTACGTCTTCGCGCTGAAGCGAGGCGTCAGTCCCGATGAAGTCAGGCCGTACCTTCCGGGAAACGGCCCGATTCCCTACGGTGTTACCGCGCAAGACATAGAAGCCCATGCCCAAGTTATCCCGGCAAAAGAAGGGACGTATCTGAGCAGGATGGGATTAAATTAAGCAATCTATTTATATATTTACTCGGCAGGCTCAAGGGCAGGTAAATTTACTGCGTTGCGTTTGGGTGCGGGGCCTTTGGTGTCGTCGGGTGAAAGATAATACACGCGTCATGGCCCTAGCATTACAAGGCAAGTCAACGAAAGCGAACAAGTGTAATTTCGCTCTCATTTGGGTCGCAGTCGTAGCATGACAAGGCAAGTTGCAGTAACAATCTGCAGACAGAGGTGAAATTTATAAATATCAAATATTCCTTTAACTATGCGTATTGTGAAATGGATCTGTTTCCTCTATAGTAGATCCATCACGACAGGAAAGGAGGTGAAAACATGGCAGTTTATCAACCGATAGCCAGCCGTCTGACCCTTAGGCTTCAGACCGGTGCGGACGAATGGGGAAAGCCCAAATTGAAGAGCAAGTCCATCGCAGGCGTGGACGTAGGAGCCGATGCGTCAGACGTGTTGACCGTGGCTCAGGCCATAGCAAGCTTGCTGCCCTACAGCCTGGTAGAGGCACAAAAGGTAGATACGGACCGCATAGCTTAACGTAGATGCCGACGCATAGTTTAACGTAAGTGCCGACTTTTTAGTCAGGCAAATAACACGAAAAGGCTAAACGTACTGCTTGGGCTTGGAAATGCCCGAATTACCTGGCAGGCGGTGCGATCTTGCAAGTTTAAGGCGATTTAAGACGAGAAGTTTTAAACTGACAGGTCTAAGGGTAACAAGTCTAAGGGTAAAAAGTTTAAGGGTAATAAGCTTAAGGACAACTAATTTAAGCTAATAAGTTCAAGGGTAATAAGCTTAAACTTACAAGCTTATGGTTAACAAGTTTAAGACTAACAAATCTAAGCTAATATGTTCAACAATAACAAGCTTAAACTAACAAGATTAAGACTAACAATATTAAGGCTTAATTGCATACATTAACGCAAAAAGCCGATGCTTCAGCCGCGCAAGCACAAAGTGGGACATAATGACAGAATAAACGAAAAGGAGGTGAGAAACGTTGGAGCCAAAAAACGTAAGAAGGCTTAGGATGAC
>ENA-UPAD01001824-UPAD01001824.1-bioreactor-metagenome-genome-assembly--contig:-NODE-1824-length-19602-cov-180.391723_pt1 | contig 19602 bp, 20 predicted proteins | sample MGYA00238179_ERZ772710 | MGnify/ENA primary metagenome ERZ772710 (study PRJEB29004, sample SAMN07631245) | bioreactor metagenome | isolation source: Switchgrass digestor | place: USA: Dartmouth...
GAGGAGGATTCACCATGCCCGGCAGCGCCCGGGATATTATTGTCTTACACTCAGCCCCCGCCCCTGGCTATCAATGAGCGTTTAACCCAAAACAAAAGGAGCTGCATCCAAGCAACTCCTATGTTCTACCACGATATCAATATAGCACAGGCCAGTGTGCCATAGTGTGCCATGTTATGCCAACAATTTTAGAGCATCTGAGTGAATTCTATGTATCTGGCGCCAACTGTAATTCATTTCCACACAGATACTTTCCCAGCTCTTTAATTCCAGGTATCGCAGCCTGATCAAATGAGCCTCCCTTGGTGGTAATGCTTCTATGGCCTTTTCTATTTTGGCCATGTAATCATAGGATTTCTTCAGCTCTTCGTTGATTTGCTCCTGCACTTCAACAATCTTGCAAACAATCTCAGCGAGCTTGTCCTCTGTGCTGGATGTGCTCCGGGGCTCTTTAGTCAGCTGTGTGGTAATCCTTGTGGCCGAGGTCTCCAGCTCAAGCAATTTATTCTCAAGCTGCTGTATGTTACGCTTTATCCAGTATAATTGTTGGAGGTCCTTCTTTGTCATGGGTAGCTTTCACCTCTTTCCAGTTAGTAAAACTTCGTCCCTAATTTCTAAGAAGCTTACGCTTTGCATCCTCTCGGTCAATATTTTCATTTTCTCACCTTCATCTGCTTCGTATTTTCAGGTTAAAGGCCAAGAAGTTTTCGTTCTTTTTCAAATTGCCTTGATAACCTACGCCATTTTTGCCTGTTCGGCTTACCACTGTCTTTCATAAATATCTTGATGCACCGAATGTAAAACTTTATCTTTTTCATAATTTCAATCCTCCACATAAACTTCGTGTTCTAATCGCCCATCCTCAGGACATATACTTCAAGCGCTTTACCGCCGAAAGCCTCTACTTCATCATGCTCTTTAAGGTAGATATCAACACAAGGTCCATATCTTCCGTTATCTACAACACCGCTTCCCCGGTCTTCTACAACGAAAACTCCGCGATTCGGTGCATCCTTAAAGTAAGGGATATACAGGACTGTACCGAAGGGGAACATAGGAGCTGCTGCACAGGTGTACCATTCCCGGACTGGCCGGCCGCTGGCGGTGATTCCATACTCCGGATGGCCAGGTTCTTTCCCACATTCACTTAAATCATAGGCAGTGACGGTAGCGATAATAGGCTCACACATACCTCTATTCGAGTCTCCTGCACGGTCAGTGAGTTTTGTAACATCGGCCAGATCGGTCATAATGCTTTCGATACGTGTTTGTAATTCCTGGACTTGATCTGCAAGTATATTGGCTTGCACCCGGTATACTTCCTGTTGAGAAATCACCGTTTGTTGGTCACTAATAATATCGCGTAGAATAGCATTCTGTTCTGAAAGATTCTGCCGATACTCTGCATTCATGTGTTGCAGGTACCAAAGCCCAACGCATAGCGCAAGCTCAAGTATCAGCAGTATGTAAGCCATTAATGTTATGTATTTTTTCACTTTAATCACCCCAGTTAATCGTTTACTGTTTTTGGCAACCTATTTTTAGGAAGTGGTGACAGGTTGGTGACAGGTTTTGAAAACCTGTCACAGCTGACAACCATGCGGGTTTGAGGCCTGTCGGGTGACAGGTTTGATGAAATTCCCCAAACTTTTTTAAAATCAATTTTTATGTCCTCTTTTATGTCTTTTTCTTTAGAAATTTGAATTTCAAAAATTTTAGGGGAAATTAAAAAACCTGTCACCAAAATACACTCAAAGCCTTTTGTCCGTAGGGGTGACAGGTTGTCAAAAAAATCTCTTAACCTGTCACCTTTTACCTAATTTATGGCAACCATAAATTTACTTTTGCTATTTATTGGTATCCAAAATATGTTACCATGGTATGTCAGGAATTTGCTCCTGTTCATGGTCGCTATATCCGGGTCCGAATTGCAGGCTGCGGCCAAATTTCGTAAGCTGGATGTCCTCCCAGTAGCGCATAACCTTAGATTTGCCCTGTTTAAAGCCACGTTCTTTGAGCTTCAGTGAAAACTTTGTGGCGCTTATCTTGTACTCTCCGTTCCTGCTACACCAGGCTTCATACACTTTGTAGAGGTCGCCGGCCTTCAGGATTTCACCTTTTTTCTCTACAATGCATTCTGAGATGAAGGTAAACAGGGTATCCATCTCAGACTGATAACTTTCGGTGGCAGAAAGCACTTCCGCCGGTTCCTTCAGGCCATCTTTCATCCAAGCCGCACAACCTGCCAGGGCCCAGTTCAATATGCCGGGTAATTCATTCTGCAGCTTGTGACCGAGTTCCCTATCAATCTCGTTATCCGGGATAATGACATTAAACGGGATTAGCCGGATCCTTCGCCAGATACCTAAGTCTGTGCCAGAGATTTTTGGCTTATGATTTGTGGCCATCCATAGCTTAAACTCTGGCGTGAACTCAAAAGGTGATTTATAGAGTTCCTTGGCCGTAACCGGTTCCCCACCTGTCACCTGCTTGATTAAGCTCTCGGAAAGCTTCTCGTTCTCTTCAGGCTCAGTCGTTGTCACAAACCTGGCTCCCTGGAGCCGGGCAATCTCCGGATAGTTTAGTGTGTCGCCACTCTTCATGAACACCTGGGCATTTGCGTTTCTTGTGTATGAGCCCATCATGGTCCTGATAGTATTCAGGAAGGTTGATTTTCCGTTTTTGCCTACTCCATGGAGGATGAAAATGCATTGTTCTTTGATGCTGCCGGTCAGGCTGTATCCCACAGCACGTTGAATGAATCGTATCAATTCCGTATTCCCATCAAAAATCCTGTTCAGGAACTTCTCCCATATTGGCGCTTTGGCATCCGGATGGTATTCTACCGGAATTACTTTGGTGATGAGATTATTCCTGCTGTGCTCAAGCAGTTTCCCGGTCCGCAGGTCAATTGTCCCGTTCTGGCAGTTCAACAGATACACGTCACGGTCAAACTGTTCCGGAAGAGTAGATATGCCTTCGAAATATGAAGCCTCCTTCAGCATATTGTCCTTTCTTCCGGTATTTCTGCTCGTGGAGAGCCAGGCTCTCAACTTCTCAGCAGCTTTACCTGAATGTTTGGCCAAAACATCTATATAACCGCGTAAACTTAAAATAGTGTCATCCACCAAGAGCCTGACTCTTCCTGCTCGGTCCTCTTCCCAGCAGACTCCGTTCCAGATTAGCCACCCTTTGCTTGGGTTGTATCTCAGGTTTTCACCGTGCCTCTCCACCAGCCTGCACGCATTCCAGGTATCGTTATATGGGCCCCATATCCATTCCGGCAGTGGACTCTTGTCTTCGTTTTCTACTTCATCAGGAATAATATGCTCATATATATCGATTGGCGGCTGCTCATATTGTGATGGATCCTGTTGCTTTCTTTTTTTAGTTTTTGGAGGATTATAAACGGTCTGACAGTCTGCCAAAGCCTTGCCCATGGTGATCTGACCATATGTATGCACACCATCAGTAAGCCGGTCCCATTTTGGTCGGTATAATCCTGACCGTCTGTAAATGCGATCAATCGCGGCTTCATCCTTTTGGGTCCAGAACGCCAGAATGTTACATAGTGCGAGATCTGCTTCAGATGCACTTTGGTAATCAGATATATCACCATTCATCAATTTGATGAAAAGATCACGCTGCTGAGATTGCATGATCTTATCTATTAATTCATCATCGCTGAAATTTACAGGAGTTATCTTATGCTCTTTTAATGCCTGCTGTGGTCTTTTCGCTTTGAGGTATTTTTCATGAATGATCCTGAGCTCCTCTGTTCTCTCACATACTTCCATGTGGGCATCGTCCAGGATGTTACCGGTCATGACAAAATACCGCTTTTCTGCGTACATCTCAATATTGCCTCTTCGACGCTGGCCTGGAGGGAGCTCACCCCTGCAAATGATGTGTACACCTTGGCCACTCTGGCTGAACTCAGTATAACTTTCAAGGGTATTGATAATATCCAGAGCCTCGGTCGAGAAACCGCCGGATTCGTCCCGGCAGTGGTCTATGTCCACACCGACAAAGCCATCACCAAGCATGAAGCCAATGCCGTTAAGACCAAATTTCTTAACTCCTGCTACAGCTGTATTAAAGTCACTCCAGGTTGACGGATTGTTACTCTGTGCTCCATTACCGGTGCGAGCATTGACGGGAGCTTTTGTAAGCTTCCCGTCTCGCTCTACCAGGTTCCAGCAGACCCAACGCTTTTGAGCTTTCAAGATGTCCGGTATATTGCTAAAATTCATTTGTATCGCTCCCAGGTCCTAGAACGGAATATTTAAGGTCTCGGCAATCTCATTGTCAGTGGTTCCTGAATATCTCAATAGCTTGATCAGAAAATTCAGTGAATCGTGGAGATTCAGGAAATTTTGCAGATACTGTTCTTTTAACTCAGTCGGTACCGCGGGATCATCAAGCCATCGGCCCATTTTGTTATATTGCTGCAGGTGCTCTTTGAACCTGTTGGTTAACACCTGCTTTTCGTATACACCGAGCTTGATATTGAGAGTGAAGTCCTTATTGATCGTTATGTCAAATTCCATCGCTTCCAGCCCCCTTATGCGGTTTCCCAGGGATACTTATTCTGCTGAGGTGGTGAGTTTTGAGGTTGATTATTCTGTGGTGGCGGATTCTGAGGTGGTTGATATCCTCCTTGCGGCCGGTTTTGCTGAGGAGGTTGGTACCCACCAGGATTCTGCTGATATCCTGCCGGCGGGGCCTGATTATATACCGGCTGTGTAGGTGGAGGTGGTGGAGCTGTTGGTGGTGTCTGATTGTAATTCTGATAAGCTGGTTGATTATTCAGGTGTGATGCTTCAATCTTTTTGTCATCTGCAAAATCGACTTTTTCGGCTACTACTTCCCAACCATACCTGGTCTGCTGATTCTGATCGGTCCAGGAAAATGTACGGAGATTTCCTTTGACGATAGCCTTCTTACCTTTGAAGAAATACTTGCCTACAAACTCTGCCATGCTGCCCCAGGCTGTGCATGGGATAAAGTCTGTAGATTGTTCATTTCCGTCGCCATTATACCGATCAAGAGCCAGGGTGAACCTACATACAGGTTTATTGCTCTGCGTATAACGTGTTTCGGGATCTGCAGTTAATCTGCCAGAAATGATTACTTCATTGATCGTCATAAAAATTACCTCACTTTCTTACTCTGGGTCCGCCGATTATACTGCAGCCCAGGCTTTTATAAACTCGTACTCTTTCTCTTGCCCAGCTCCGGAGCAAAGGCATTTGTTCATCATATATGTCATAAACTATTGGCTGGTTTTTACCCTCAAACGGGCGCATGATCCGGCCAACAGATTGCTGAATGGAAGTATTGTCTTTTTTTGGGGTCATCAGGACCAGCCTATTAAGACGCGGGATATCAAGACCCAGCTTGGCCAGTTGATATGTCGCAAACAGGAAATTATACATGCCATTTCTCATGCTGCTCATGATCCTTTCACGTTCTGCCTTGCTCGTATCCCCACAGACGAACGCAGCTCTGGCCCCCTGGCGCACGACTCGCTCTTTCATTTTCCTTAAGTGATCAAGGCTGTCTCCCAGGACAATGCAATAATCATTTGGGCCTATTTCGTAGAGAACATTCATAATAATTTGGTTCCTGTCAGGATTGTCAGCCATCTCAGAGATCAGACGTGCCGTGTTGAGCATTTCTTCATCGTCATCTTTTTCATATGTAAATTGTGTAGGGATAAACCTTACCTCTGGGACAACTACCTGCAGTCTCGGATCGTCTTGGGTTACTTCGTAGAACTTTGGACCAATAACATGGAACATGGTTTCAATTAGTCCATCTGATCTAAACTCACTGGCCGTCAGACCGAATCTGTAATATGCAGGGAATTGAGAAATAACCGATTCAAACATCCTGGCTTTTGCTGCATCCTTATATACCAGGTGGCTTTCATCTACAATAATGCAACCGAATTTATTTTTGATCCCTGACAGATCTCTTTTACTGAGTGTCTGTACTGTCGCGAATGTCATATGGCTGCCTATGCTCATATTTTCAGCCTGGATAATCCCAATCTGACGGCCTGTAAGCCCAAGAGTTTCAATGGCGCAATTCATCGATTGATTTAGCAGATCCATTGTGTGGGTAATCCACAGCGTAGGCTGCATGAGATCCGCGACTATGCCCATGGCCGTTGTCGTCTTGCCTGCACCACAAGGCATAATCAAACAGCCCTGCTGCCATGCCCTGGCCAGTTCTAATGCAGGTATTTGATAATCCCTGAGCTTTGGTGTTCTGTGAAACTCAATGTAAGGGCAGAGTTTCCGCTCATCAACTATCTGCAGATTATTGCCGGTGATCTCATATAATCTGGCATAAAAACCTCGGGGAATTATCAGGATCCCGTTCTTTTCCTGGCACAGCTTTATGTACTCAGGCCCGCAGGCAAAGCGGTTGATGCCCATTCTCTTTTTCTTGACATAATCGGGGTTTTTTATGGTCAGCTCCGCCTTGATTTGCCTTATAATATGGTCTGGCGCATCCTTAAGGTGAAGCAAGCTGTCTATTTTAAGAATCATGCTATTTCATCTCACTTTCGTAAAACAACTCAGATCCCATCCACCAGGTATTTTTTTTAGTTCTGGGAAGGACAACATTTTTATGCTACCTCTACATCCAGAACAGACTTCGTCTTTAACTTCATGCCAGGGTATCAGAAAAGCCCTTGTGAATTCATCCGTCTTCCAGATCCCTATAATGAACGCATGGCCACGGCCAACTTGTTCCTCAAATTTTGTCAGGCCTTTCCGCTCATTAGGTGTTATGCTTTTTGTATTGTAGCCAATGTATGGAGTATTCCGGACTTTTACTTCTACGGCATATCCCCCACCTGGAGGAATGATCAGCTTGTCAAATACGGTACCGTAACCAGCGTTTATGAGCTTGTGATTCCAGAGCCCGGCTTTCCGGAGAGAGGCGGTAATGTCCGCCTCTCCCTTTTCGCCTCGGGCCTGCTTATCCTTCTGAGTGTACTTCGCCATTATCCATCAGTCCCACTCGGCTTCAGCATGGAAATTTGCTCGAATTCTTCTCTGGCCCGGTTCACAAGTTTCAGGCAATCATCCCACAGCCCGTGCCTGCGGATTATGGAGGCAAAGTCCTCTACCGTATGAGGCTGAATGTACCATTTCGGATTACCTTGCTTGTCTTCGTCCTTGCAGCAGTGCTCTAATTCATGGTCAAGCAATGCTTCCCTGAATTCCGGTGTACCTGTCATCCAGGCTTCCTGGTTGATTGTGATCACGAAGTCGTATCCTGTCAGGTAGTTCCATTTAGCAGGAACTTTTTCAGCCTTGCCGTATACAATCCGGCCTTTTTTAAGCCATTCTCCGGTCCGGAACAGGTACTTTATCCGGGCCTCTGCGAGATGCGAATGATACTTATCGATCAGTCTGGCCGCAAGCTCCTGTACCTCTGCAGCCTCTTTCAATTCCGGTTTCTCTTTTGTTTGCTTTAAGCTGAAAACACGTTTTCTACCCATATGTTTTCTCCTTTCTATCCTCTCCGGATCTTGCTTCCATTCTCAGTAAGCTCAACATATAGCTGCTGCGGGAATTTACTCTTCATGTTCTGATCATGGCTGATTGCAATAATTCGCATTTCTGGATACCGGCTATGGATGGATTCCAGAGCCATGCAGTAAGCTTCCACTCCTTCTGCATCCAAGAAGGGCGGCTCGTCGACAAACATCATCCCCAGCTGTAAGCCGACCCGGGAGGCCTTCAGGATCGCCAGCGCGAAAGATACCGCTAAGGCTGCCCGGACTTTTTGTCCGCCGGACCGTGCCAGATATGGTAGCTCCCCGTTGTCGACATCAATGATGACGATATCCAGCGTTGCTACCTCTTTGGATTTGTTTGTCTTGAGCTGCCTTTCTGTCCGGAATTCCAACCTCATACGGCCACCGGTCATCTGGCCGAGTATTTCATTTGCGGAGGCTTCCAGTTCAGGAATGATATCGCGGATGATTTGATGAGGTATACCGTCCTGCCCAAAGGCAACTGCCAGAATCTGCAGCCTCGTCTCGCGTTTAGCTGTCTCACTAATGGCTTGAACGACTTCCTGCAGCTTGTTCTGCTTCCCGTCCAGCTCCTTCAGCTTTTCCTCAATGCTTCCCAGTTTCTTCATTAGCTCGGACAGTTCGCCTTCCAGGCCATTGACTTCAAATTCCAGACGCCTCTTTTCGCTCCTAACCACATCCACATCCTTCAGGAAGTCTTGAAGCTTTTCTTTTTTCTGCTGAAGGGTAAGGATTTCGGCCTCAATATCAGCAACGTCCTTTTGGAGATCCTGAAATTGATTTCTGGCGGTTTCCAGATACTGCTTCGCAGCTGGCAGCTGGGCATATCGTTTTTCCTGCTCGGCCAACTCGGAAAGGCTCTTTCGGATGGCATCTGCTCTCCGGAGGTTTGCCTCAAGGCCTGAGAGTTCATTTTCAAGTTTTTCTTTGATAGCACTTTTCTCGCTTATGGAACTTTCAATTGCAGCTACTCTTTCCGCCTTGAGGTCAATCATCTGTCTGGCTGCCTCACATGCCTGGATACCTTGCTTAAGCTCGTTATAACGTCTGACCTGTTGAGTAAGCTTTGCGTGGATGTCCTGATTATAATTCAGCGCCAAAATCTCATGCTCAATGTCATTAAGCCTGTTCTTGGCTTCATCTCTCGCATGTTCAGCCTCTGCAATTTTCCCTGCGGCTTCCTTGGCTTCTCTTAGAAAAGCACATTGAGCTCTTTCGATATCCACACACTGGGCATTCTGAAGCATCTCGGCCTGTTTTTTGAGGTGGACCAGGTGATCCTCTGCTGTCCTAACCGCATATATTTGCTCCTGCTTTAACCGGATGAGCTCTTCGTGCCGCACCCTCTTTTTTTCGATGGCTTCCAGTTGATGCTCAACTCCGGTAAGCTCATCCAGTTCATCCAACAAGCCTGGCAGGCTTTCTATGTTTGCCTGAAGCCCAGAAATATCGGCTCGCAGTTTCCTGTATTCCGCCTCAAGGGAAGCAATTTCATTCTGTACCCCAGCCAGCTGCCGGCGTTTGTCCTCTGCCAGCTTCACCTGTTCTTCAAGAGTGATAAGGTCATACTGCAGGCCCAGGTAATCAATGTGGGCATTCTTTAGTTCAGGTTCTTTTTCCAGGAATGCTTCTGTGACCTGAATATCCCGCTGCAGGTCAGCAAGCTTTTTCTGTTTTTCATTCCGTATGTCAGTTTTCTTTTTCAAATCAAGATCTACCTGGAAGAACTCAATCTCGGCATTCTCCATTGCCGCCAGCTTTGTCTGGCAGATTTCAAGAGAGGTTTTTAGCTGCTGAGCATGGGCCTGTTTTTCATCGATTTGCCACTTAACATGCTTTTCCGATTCCCGGGTAGACTCCAGGACTGCTACTTCCGCCTCCAGAACAGTTGCATCTTCCTGGAGGGTTTTCAGTTTCCGGGCAACCTCTCTGAGCGTTTCCTTTGTCAGTTCCTCTAGTTGCTCGTATACTCCGAGGCCCAGCAGGCTGGCCAGTACATTCATTCTGTCCTCGGGCTTTGCCTCGAGGAAACGGCCATATTGGTCCTGCATGATGAGCACGCAGCTCCGGAAAGTATCCGCATCCATGCCGAGCAGGTCAATGATTTTTTGCTGAGTGTCGGCCATGCGTTCACAGGAATGGTCTTCCCATTGAATTCCTTGTTCATGAGTCATTTCATCGCCGTCGTATCCATCAGCAAAGTATAACTCGCCTTTTGCCAGAGCTAACGTTGCTTTACCTGAACGCTGCCGGGTCCTGGTTACTCTCCACAAACCATTGCCAAGCCTGAATGTAAAGCTGATACTTCCAGACTTCTCGCCAGCACGAATCCATCCGGTTAATTCCCCTTCCCTGGGCTGCTCGTACAGACAATCAACAATGGCATCCATGAACAGGCTCGATTTCCCAGCACCGTTGGCACCATTTACCATGGCGAAATAGATATCCAGGAATGAAAGCGTTTCTTCGGCATAGGACCGGTAATTCCGAACACTGAGAGCCACAGGCAGGAACAATCCTGTCTGGCCGCCGGCAGGCTGGCAAGCTTCTACTTGCTCAATAATGGGTGTGGCTTCATCCAGGTATTTTGATATCTGCTCAGGGCTGTGCCCTTTTTCCTGCAGATATTTGATAAGACAATCGCGGACTGTAAGCTTCTCATGGAGTTTTTCTCTGTTCACGACATCGTGAATTTTCTCCGGCCTGATCTCGCTGACATAATAGGCGCCGGCAGCGTAAAGGTCCTGTTCAAGTTTCTTTTTGTTGAGAGCCTTTTCTGTCTCAGTGTCGCAGGCATAGAGTATACGAACGACTTTACCTCGAACCATTTCCTCATGAACATTCTTCAATTGCCCAGCCGCATAGTTTGCCGTATACTCTGGACTCCATAAGAAGGTTTGAAACTCCCTGGCCGGGGTTTCAATAAACCTATGTGCGCTTGGGCAATTAGCAAATTCATGAATCCAGAAGCCTTTTTTATGCCCTTCATCATTGAAGTTATAGGCATCAATGGAACCGGCATAGAAAATATGCTTTTCTGCTGGGTGCACCAGCTGAGCTCTGTGGATATGCCCCAGGCATACCAAGTCAAAAGCGCTATTGTTCAATGCTGCTAATGGGAGGACTAATTCATTCTGCAGGAACAAGCTGCTTTGGCCATTATCCAAATCACACCCAACAACAGTATGATGAGCCATAAGAATGGCTGGCTTTTGGGGATCCACCTGAGCAGACAAGCCTGACAAAATGCTTACTAAAGCATCAGTCATTACCCGATTCTCTTCCTCAGCTGATAACCCAGGGAAGTTAGCTCTGAAATGCCCCTTGTCGAACCCGGGCAGCCCAGCCACCTGGATGATACCTGAATTGGTCAGGATATCTTTGATGCCTGGCTCGGTGAAATATGTTACTCCCGGCGTCATCTCTCGCAAGGTTTCAAACTGGCCTTCGCCGTCATGACTTGGAGTGCCATAAAGTACAGCAACGGGAGCAAATTGGGCCAGCCGGTTTATGTACATAGCAGCAACACGCACTTCGGCCAGTGCCCTATCTGCCCACACCTTGGCTGCATGGAATATGTCTCCAGCGATTAGAATTAGATCTGGCTGTTCCTCACGTGCGGTATTAACCAGAGTATCAAGGCATATGCAAGTGTGAACGAGCTTTCCATAAATATCATCACACTGAGGCCCCACATAAGCCCCCAGGTGCCAGTCAGCTGTATGCAAAACCTTCATTTTCTCCTACCGCCTTTCTGTTTATTCTGGCAGCGGATACAGAGCGGCCGGCCAAATTCCCTTGTGCTGTAACCCGCAATGTTCTCCGCAATTGTCGTGTTGCAATCAGCGCATACATATCCCTGGTTTGGGATTTCGTCGTGGTCATGCTCTTCCCATGGGAAGCTTGCAGCAGGTTGACTCTCATATTCGGCGTCAATGACTGTGGGCTGCTCCTTGTCATTCTGGGTCACAGCACCCGGCAACTGGGGTATAATGCCGGTACCGTATAGCAGATTACTGGCGGCAATAGATCCTGCAATCAATGCTTTTTTGACATCAGCATCTGAAGCATCCAGAACTGGATATGCAACTACGAAAGGCTTCTGCAGTTCATCCAAGGTGTAGGCACTTTTAATCGAGAAGGCTTTCCGGATGGCCCGGCTCAATGCCTTTGACTCCGCATGCTCTGAGGCAAACTCTTTCATCCGTGCTATCTGGCCGGGTTTTGCATTGGTCAGATTTGAAAAATCGATCTCTCGTGTAGCTTGTATCGTCCGCCAACTGCCAGAAAGCTCTGGGACCTTTATGGTAACTCGGTATGCCACATTGGCAGCGCAGGGGCATGTCCCGCATGCCGGTGCCTTCTGTGTGGCTTTCACGATCTCAATACACTTTTCACAAGCCTTGGGCGTTACCCTTGAACTGTCGATAATCTGGCCATTAGCCGCAGTGAGAAGTTTGAGTAGAGCTTTATGCGTGAGCGCATACATTGGTTGGCCATTCTGTCTCTCAGCATTCTTCTCTTCATAGATCTCCTTGTCTCCCAGGTCAGTCGAAATGTTTACCTGATTAACAACAATTCGGAATATAGGATTGACTTCTTGGATTGATTGAACTGGTACCAGCAGATTGTAATGCTCGGGGTCAAAATCGTTGAGTATGTTATAAGTTGTTGACATGAATGATTCCCTCCCTTATACTGAAAGTGTCAGAAGTTTGGTAGCTTCTTTCAGTTCCTGAAGAACTGATTGGAAGCTATTTTTTTTGCCATCGTACCTTCTCAGGCGCAGTCGGCTTGTTACATACCTAAAAATGAAGTCAATCTGTTCATCGCTCAGATCCTTGCCGGCAGCAGACCTTATAATGTCAGCTAACGGGCCACCGGAGTGCAGCCGGCTGCCTTTGTAAGCATTGTGATAGTGGCCAGACAATACGTCTGCTGCAACCTGATAATGTCCTGCCTGCTGCATCACCCGATTGATCTCCTCGATGCGCCGAGCATAAGCCCTGATATCACTAACCAAAGATTCAGGTTCCAACGCCTCGAATACGATTCCCCCGGGATTAACCTCTGCCTTGTTCACGGTTGGGGCTTTCAAGAATTGAAGCAAGTCTGGGTGCACATCATGAGTCAGTACAGCAACGATTTTCATTTGCTTATTCACCTCCTTTTCGAGAATCTTCGATAATCTGAATCCAAGTTGGGATTCGCAATTCAAGTTCCTCCAGGAACTCCAGAACAGCTTCGCATCTGTGGAAATCCCCTTGGGCTGTAATACGAATTTCCTCATCGGATAGGCTTTTAGCTGTCAAGAGCGCTCCATAGACTTTGAATGATGTTTGGTGGATCTCTCGTTGCGGATATTTCTCAACTATCTTGGTAACGGCAGCCTCAATAGGACGTTCCTTCAATTGCTTGTTCTTCTCTTGCAGTTCAGTATTCAACTTGCTAATCTCAGCCCGGTATTCCTGGATCTGCTCCTGGTACTCCCTGATTCTTTGGCCCAACTCCTGGATTTTTTCCGGACTGCCATTCCTTTTTGCCTGCTCAAGCTGTTGCTGCAGGATTTTAAGCTGCCCTTCGAGTGATTCAACCCTTGCCTGTGCAGACTTCGATGTCTGGACTTCCCGAAACCATTTATCATGCTCTTTTTGAGCCCGTTCTTCAGCCTGCTGGGCCCTGAACTCTGCCTCCTGGTATTTCTTAAGCATTTCCTGATACTCTTTATGGGTAGTGATATCCCCAGAGATAACAGCCTGCTGCAGTTCTTTTGGGGCCGATGGCTTGGATATGGCAAAAAGAAGAGAGGGTTGGATCTGTTCGGCATCCTCGATATTGCGAAAATTTTTCGCAATATAATTAAATGCCTGAATATACATTTCAGCGCTGCGTCTTGAAATGCCAATACTTTCGCACCATAAACCAAATGTACCGGTCTTATAATCGGCTAACTTATCATGAGCTTCTTTAAGTTCTCTTCCGATAGCCACCACAGATTTTATCCGGATTTCTGTTATTCTGCTGGCTTTCTCCTGAAGGAATTCAGCAGTCTCGGCATCCACAGTGGAGTAGTCAAAAGTTTGGATATCTTTGGCCCCTGTTGCCTCCAAGGCAGTATTCTCTTCCTTAACAAACATGGCACACATTCCCCCTTCCGGATTGTTCGGGATGCATCCGGTGTCCTCGTTTTCGCACTGATTACAAATATCGGCTTTATTTTCCGGTGCTGCTTCAGTTTCCGGGAAGAACTTCTCTATCAAAGCTTTCTTTGCCGTTATGCCTTTCTTGTTCTGGCTGCAGCTCACTGATATCACACGCCGGCAGTCGTCCAGATCCTGGTTATATCCTGCCGATAAGTCCGGATGCTCTTCGCAGAACTTCATAACTGCTTCCAGAAAGTTATGGTCCAGGGATTTGATGTGGATACTCAGCTTGTCCTCTGTTGAGCCAATCCACTCATTCTTGTGGTTTGGCGGCTTGGAACCAGCCCGGCATTCCCAGCGGACATGCTTTGCATTTTCACCCCAGCCCTCGGTCACTTCAACCCTGAATGGGCACTCCACACATTCTCGATTTTCTTCAGCGTTCAGGTCGATGTGATATCCTGTCACTGCGGCTGTGCTGTTCTTTTCAAACACTCGGCCGCATTTTGTCCAGTAGGTCCTCTTAGGCATTGGTTCCTCCCCTTTCAACCGCAAATAAACCTTCGATGCAGGTTCGCCATCATCGGTTTCCCATCCATGCTTGACAGCATAAGCAGCTAGGTCAATCTGGGCCTGGGCTTCGTTATCTCTGATAGGAAGGTCTTTGGATTTCAACCGATGAGAACCAGCAGAATCCCACTTGCCCGGCTTTTTATACATGGTCATATAGCATCCACCACCGAGCCCTTCGCTTACGAAGATCAATCTGCCCATTGTATCAACGTAGCGAATGCTCATGGCTTCGCCCTCCGCAATTCCATGACCGTCATAATGCAATAGTTGGCCAGGTCCATGAGGGTATCTTCCAGGGATTCATCTGAAACATCATTCTTGGCGCCCTGGGCCAGTGACTTGATGCGATTCCATTTATCAGACATCCGGGTAAGGGCGCTGATGATGCCGAACTCCTGGAAAGTAATACTGAAGCTATCTCCGTATGCGGTGTTTTTCGCCACATACATCTCATGCAGGTCAGCACAGAGGTTCAGATGCATTTCGATATGAGGTTCTTTTGGGGCATTAGATTCACATACTTCTTTGACAGCTTGGGCCAAAGGCATATTAAGCAGTGCTTTAGATATATTGTTAAGAAGTTCTTTTTTGCTTTCCACCGTTGATTCTTCGGGAGGTGTCGTTTCATTCTCGGCTTCTCTGGTTTCAGTTGGCATTTCTGAGAGCGTCAGTCCGGCCTCTTTGAGCTTTTTCTTTATGTCAGGGCGATGAATATAATTTGTAACATCTATACGCTCCATTCCAAGTTCCTGCGCAATCTGATTTCGCCCTTTTTTATCAAGACCGAATTTTTTAGCAAGCTCCAGAAAATTTTCAAAATCGATTTTCTTTCTCATCCCGAACCTCCTGGCTTTGGTATTGACGGGTCCGTACTTTTCCCATTCTTCTGGGGTCATTTTGCGAGTAATAACCGGACCTGGCATGACACGATGCGCATCTTCGATGTGGATGTTTCGTATGGGATATCCATCAGGCATAGAGAATCACCTTTCTTCCGGAAGGCTTGTCCCTTTTCTTGTGCTCCCTATCACTTGTTGGTAACATATACCTGAAGGGAGGTGTTGAAATTGGCGTCGTTACCAGTCTCTGCAAAGACATATTTTAATGACTTTGCTTTCGATCTAGTGAATTACGACATTGTAAGAAACTCAAGCATTATCGCAACCTTGCAGGGTTTGGCCAATAAGGACGAAGGCGGTAAGCATATTGCTTTCTTGCTACCCTGCGACATTCAAATTGGCGATGTGTTAATGCATGAGAACTTACGCTTACTTGTGAAAAATATTGAGGTCGACACCTTTGACGGCAAACCCGAGCTTCTTAAGGCATATTATTAGGCCAGTATGCCGTGTAGGTAATAGTTGTGAGAGCATTCAGCAAAATAACTTCGCAATTCATCAAGATCGGCCTCATTGAAATTATTCAATTCCATGCAAATAGCTATTTTTACCTCTGTACCGTTTTGACATGAATGCTCATACGTCTGATTCAGCTGAGTCTGCTTTTTTCCCGCCAGTGCCTCCGCCAAGGTGCTGGCTGTTTCTTCTTTGCGCTCCTCCGCCAGGCTCACTTTCATTCCGGGCTCAATCTCATTGACATGGCATTGCTTATCCAAATGCCCAAAGATTCTTATGACATCACTAAGGGCTTGCAGAGCTTGGTGATCAACTGCCTTGCCGGCCTTGAAGTCTTCTGCTGCTTTATTGATGCACTCAAAATATTTCTCCAGGAAATCTTTCCTTTCAGTAATAAACTTGCTTTTATCCATCCTTTTTGCACCTCACTTTTAGTGGTGTAATTCATAAATTTGTTCAGCTACGGAAATATTCAGATTGTACTTTTCTTTAACCTTCGCTCCTTTCGTTCTAAAGCTCTTCTTTGCTTTATGTACTCATGGCAGAGATCACACCTGAATTTTTCTTAACTTGCCGTACTCAACGATCTTCTCTTCTTCCTGCTCCCTGACACTTTCCAATGCTTTCTGTCTCAGGAACTCGTCCACCTGCTCAACATCGAATATGTACCGGTTGCCTGCCCGGAAGTGTGGGATTCTTCCTGCTCGGGCTTCGGTATATAAGAAATGCCTTGATACACCTAATGCCTCTGCTGCTTCTTTAAGTAACATCCTCCTAGACATTGAGCTTACCTCCCTTCAGTACCGGTCGGTTTGTAATTCTCGCCCTCTTTTTTCTCCACCAGGGTCTGTCCTGCTTGCAGGCCTTTAATGAAGTCAATGACTTTTACCGCATAGTTTTCGGAGAGCGTGTCGATCATCAAAACCAGCTTTTCTCTTATAGTCATTTCTTGTTTTTCTGACACAGTTCTCAGCTCCTTTCATGAATTGATTCTATCTTTCATAATTAAAGTTTAGATTACATAGCGAAAGTTGTCAAGTAAAGTAAGACAAAATAACTTGACTGATGAAAGTTTGCGTGATATTCTTTTTATTGGAGGTGTAAAAAATGGAATTATCTGAAAGGTTAAAAGCAATTCTTAATGAAAGTGGGCTTAAACAGCGAGAATTTGCATTATCACTTGGAGTGACAGAAAGCTATATATCAAGATTAATTAAAGGAACGCATAATAATATTTCTGAATCCCTTGCTCTTCTCATCCAGGAAAAATACGGCTACTCAGCTAAATGGATTATGACCGGCCAGGGTGACAAATTTAAGAGCAAAGAGCGAACCTTTATTAAAGAAGTAGCTAAGAAAAAGGTTGAATCCTTAACCGAGGACGAAGCCAAAGCTGTGCTGGCCTTTTTAAACAGCATTGATGAGGTAAGGAAAATATTTGGATCAGATGATGAAACTTCAATCACACGTGAATATGCTGATAAGTACATGCCAAAAGTTGCGGAAGAAGGTACAGCTTATGAAACTTCTTATACAGTCCCACTCCTTGGCAGGGTCGCCGGAGGTATGCCAATACTCGCAATTCAGGAAAATGGCAAATTCGTACACTCTAACATAAAAAGCGATTGTGCCCTGGAGATAGTTGGAGACAGCATGGAGCCGGATTATAAAAATGGTGAGATAATACTCATTCACCGGCAGCCAGAGCTCCTGAATGGAGAGTTAGGAATCATAATGATAATGGAGGGGGCAGAGATCGCAGAAGTAACATTCAAGAGATTCTACCAGGACAATGATCGGATCATACTTAAATCTATCAATCCTAAATATCCTGATCAGATACTAAAAAAAGTTGACGTCATGGTATATGGCAAAGTTGTTGGGAAAGCAAATAAGGAGGTGTAAAAATAAATGGCTTCAATCCGTAAAAGAGGTAAAAATTCATATCAGATTATTGTATCCAACGGATATGACATAAACGGTAAGAAGCTCACCGAAACAAAAACGGTAAAGCGTCCTCCAGGCTTCACGGATAAACAGTGGGATAAAGAGATCGAGAAGATAGCCCTGGAATTCGAGAGACAGGTTGAAACCGGACAGTACTTGGATGGATCAAAAATGACCTTTGCGGAGTTTGTTGAGAAGTGGATTAAGGATTATGCATCCTCAGAATTAGCGCCAAAAACATTCCATCGGTATCAACAATTGCTGTCCAGGATATTACCAGCCTTAGGTCATATACGCCTTGATAAAATACAGCCAACTCATCTACTTGAATTTTATGCAAATCTTAAAGAGAGAGGGATCCGCGAAGATACAACCTATATCGCAAAAGCTAACGAACTGCGAAAGGTTATCAATGGTAAAGCAATCACAGACAAAGAATTGGCGGGAAAAACTGATCTTCAAATCCGCACTGTCCAAAAAGTATTTAAAGGTAAAGCAGTTAAGTATACAACCGCCGTTGCTATAAGTAACGTGTTAGAAGTGCCTATTGACAGTATATTTACAACTAGTGGTGAACCCGCTCCACTCTCAGATCAGACAATTAAGCATCATCATAGGTTGATATCTGCTATTCTTCAAACCGCTGTACATTGGCAACTAATATCGAGCAATCCGGCAGCAAGAATTAAACCACCAAAGGTAGAGAAAAAAGAGGCCCCCCATTACGATGAGGATACTGTGAAATTAGTACTGAGCTTATTAGACAAAGAATCAATAAAGTACCGTACAATGATGTATCTGACCATTTTCAGTGGCGTGCGTCTTGGGGAATTAGATGGTATTGATTGGCCTGACTTTGATTTCAACAATAAATATCTAACTATTAATAAGGCATCACAATATATTCCTGGCATTGGTACATTTACAAAAAGCCCCAAAAATGAAAGTAGCGTAAGAGTTATTGCATTGCCTGATATAGTAATAGATCAGGTAAAGGAATATCGAAAATGGTGGAATGAACAGAAGCTCAAGGTAGGCGAATTATGGTATAAAGACAGCGAGGGCTGTGAAAGTAATAGGGTATTTGTACAATGGAACGGAAAGCCTATCCACCCACAGACCCCGTCAAAGTGGTGGAAAAAGTTTAGAGAGAAGTATAATCTTCCTGAACTCACTTTCCATGGGCTCCGGCATACAAACGCCAGCCTGCTGATAGCAGAAGGTGTGGATGTTCAGACAGTAGCCAAAAGGCTGGGCCATAGTAAAGCAACTACAACTACCAGTATATACTCACACTTCTTGAAAAAACCCGATAGGGAAGCAGCTGCAAAGCTCGAAAACTTGTTTAAAAAGAAAAAAGAGTTACCCAAGCAGGCATAAACGCCTGCTTTTTTTGACTACTATTTGACTACTACAAGTGCCGAATAGTAGTCAAAATTATGGACGGCGAGGATAAGTTGCAAAAACAAAATCCTTTAATATAGCGCATTACAGGTAAATACAAACAGACGTAAAAAGCAGAATAACGCACTCCAAAACCGCGTGCCGCGGGTTCGATTCCTGTCTCCCCTGCCACGTAAAAGCCTTGAAACAAAATCGTTTCATGGCTTTTATTATTTTCTAAGATTATATAAAAAATTATGACTTGACTACTATTTGACTACTACTGGGGCAAGCACATATAAATAGATAATAAAAAATAATAAAAACCCCCGGTTAAAGCACCGGGGTAAATTATTACAAAGTCTTAACATAGTTCTCCCAGCCTCTATCTATAGCCTGGGCAAGGTTCTCTACATGCAGATGTTCCTTGGATCATATATACTTTTCGCCACACATAAAAAGAGCAACAAGGCTCTTTTTTATGTTACATCAATAATATATCCAAGTAATATTATATTTAGAACACATGTTCGTGTAAATGGAAACAAAAAAAGCCCCTTCCAGGAGGATTTTATGAGAATCTCCGGAAGGGGCTTTTTACATGTTTACTTTTACTTACTGCTCTTCGGGTCAGCTATAG
>ENA-UPAD01001837-UPAD01001837.1-bioreactor-metagenome-genome-assembly--contig:-NODE-1837-length-19447-cov-15.502836_pt1 | contig 19447 bp, 22 predicted proteins | sample MGYA00238179_ERZ772710 | MGnify/ENA primary metagenome ERZ772710 (study PRJEB29004, sample SAMN07631245) | bioreactor metagenome | isolation source: Switchgrass digestor | place: USA: Dartmouth...
CGTACCCATTCTTGACAATTTGGAAAGCCAAAGTATGGTTCAAAATATTGCTAGTTACCTTGTGAACACATAATTTTGGGTAGATCACCAAATTCAAGGTATGACATCATGGCATCCCCTCTATTTACATGCCATTTTACTTTGCTTTCTGCATCTTTTCGTGTTTGAGCTTTTTCTCGGATACTATTTTGAACACCTTTCTCCCACCATTCATGCTTATAAGCATCTATTAAAACAGAATAAACAAACTCTCTTGTAGCGTTTTCAAATGCTGTAATGGCTGTAAAAACTGTGATCATACTTTTTGACTGTTGAACATATTTTTCATCTATATCATCCAAATAGAGTTTTTTTGCTATTTCTTCGGAATAATAAAGTGCTTCTGGAGAATATCGCATTCTTCCCAATTTATCTAATGCCGCTTCTGCTAATAGCCCTCTAAAAGCAAATGAGTATAAATCACTTTTCATAATATCACCTTCATTTTAACGGTATATGTTTTGCTAAACTTGCAAATAATGCATCATACACACTCTCGTCCCTTGTTGCTGGAAGATGAATATGTATATTATAATTCAAATCAAACATTCCCTGATTTCGAGCTGCTTGAACTTGTTCTTTGGGCTGAAGATCTGTAATTATATCAATATCATTTTTCTGTTGATCAAATGTTGTGGATTTAGTAGAAGGTTCATTCCATTCTGCATAACTGCATAGATTAATGAAGGTACTTGCCATATAACTAATTGTGGCATTTTCCTTTGAACCATTAGTCAAAGTTTTGAATTTACCTTCAACTTCGGTTTTAGTCAACTTATGAGCAGCGGTATTAAGCGCAAAAAGATCCGCATATGCTTCGCGTATGCCTTCTGCAACCATTTGTTTTGAATAACTCTGATCAAGAAATTTATAGTACCTTCCAGTTGGTGTTCCGGCATCATCAAGGAATCCAATAGCTTTAAGAACATTTACAAATTGTCTGTCATTTGAACTAGTAAATCCAAGATCGGCCATAAACTTTGTAGTAAACTTGTCAGGTGCTTTTGCAGTTAACATAGTATCAAAGTAATTAGGAATCTTAGAGAAACTTCCTGTCATATAACTTGTCGGTAATGCCATTTTGAATACCCCCATCATATCTGTAATATCAACGGTATCAATAATTATCAAATAGTTCATATCACCAACAATTATACCATATTTTTCTATTAATCAAATAGAAATTTGTCTGAATACAGCATATTATCACGAATTTATTACAACTCTCTTTTATATGCCATATAAAAAAAGCCCAGCCCAAAAATCATGAATATTAAAATAAACACAGAAATATAAAGTATTATTTATCCTCATTACCCTTAAATTATATTATTCTCTCATTCTCACTAAATGAGATATGTCACTTACCTTTCAAGATACAATAAAGTTGATAATCAGAATAAGTAAAGCTACTGCTTATTAAGGTTCAGCATTAATGCTGTAATGCCTGCTAAATTTTTGACAATAATGCAATGAGATAAATATGGTTTAAGTAAAATGATCTATAATTATTCTCCAATCTATCATTCAGCATAGCCTTATATATGCTTTCATTAAAGCTTACAACATCTCTTAAAACAACCATAAACTATCCCTTTCAAATAAATACAAAAATACACCCTTGATATTGTCCATGTTCGCATTACTCATATTCTTTTTTCTCATGATTCCAATTCTTGAATAACTCTTCTTCATTAATCAGCGCTTCATAAGGTGGTTGGAGAAAATCAATAATTAATTTAACAACATCGGTAAAGTCAAGTTTGTATTGCAGTATTTTTTTACAAAAATTGCCCCATCTTCTTATAATAATAGACTCACCAGCTAACCTCAAAATAATAGTGACAGAATCTTTTTCATAAGATGTGCCCCGGTTAGTAAGGGTTTCATAAATAGCTTCCTGTAATTTTCTTCCATCGAAATTAAAGGTTGTTGCCATATAATATATATCAAAGAAGTCTTTCATCCTGCTTGTAGCTTCCATCAGTGATATGATAGCATCTAATTTTTCTGCCACAGTGGATTCCAATGAATAAGTCAGGATCTTAGGTTCCTCAAATTCCGGAAGTAATACCGGTAAAGTTCGTTCAACTGGCGAAGGTACTACAACATCACCAACTCCCAAATCTATACTAAAAGGGATCTTAACCCTTCCAATAGACCCCATAAGGTAAATTCTAATACCATGGTATTTCTTTATCTCTCTGATAGTTTCTATCCTTCTAATCTCAAACTGTATAAAATCATTTTTGCTAGGCGAGGAAATAATATTTTTAACAAGCTTTTCTACTGCATCCAAATCGTTAGGATAATTTCTTAAAAGATAATCTGCATCAATTGTTGGTCTTGCGGCAAATCCACTGATTGAATATAATAAAAAGCCGCCTTTAAGAATAAATTTTTCTTTGTAATCACTTTCTGAAAGTCTTCGAATTAATTCCTCCTGGCAAAATAGATTTAATAGCTGTTGTAATGGAATACCTTGTTCCTTTGATTTGTTTTTAAGTCTCGCTATGACTGAAGCTTCAATATTTCCCATTATAACCACATCCCTATGCGTGTTTGCACTTTATTCTTAATATTAAATATTTCTGCATACTCAAACAGCTTTCTTATGTTTTTCTTTGAATCCTCTATATAACGGCCAATAGCATTATTAAATACTTCTTTCTCCAGTTTTTTCTCATAACGGAGAACATCGCAAATTGTGCGATCTCTGTTGTATATCCTTATTTCAATGCCATCTATCTCTAATATATCTATACCAATGTCTAAAAACTTTGGTTCAAGATAGTAAGGTTTTATTAGAGGATAATCAATTTTATACTGAGTTGTTTTACTATATCTATCCACAGCAATTTGCCACGCCAGCGGTATGCGATCTGTGTAGCCATAATGGAATAAGGCACTTTCAAGAAATATAACCGCTCGCGGAAATAAACGTGCAATAATTACTTCTTCACGAATAACATAATCTGTAAGTTCATAAAAACCGCGTTTAGCCTTTGTAATAATCCCTTCATTTAGAAGTCTTTTTATCTGGCGACTCGAAAGTCCTAAATCTTTAAGCTCTACAGTTTTTAAGATTCCCCCACATTTTTGAAATTCCTTCTTCAAAATATCAATTTGTGTCATTTTGCACCTCTCGGCCTGCATTCGTTTTTTAATGCAGTCTTTTAAGTGCATTTTACCATATCATTACTTTTAAATCAAACGATTTTTAGTGTGACAGCGTCAAATTCTTTACATCCATTCTGTCTCATCAACCTATGCGTTATCTCAGCCCGCCGCATACGTGCAAACGGGCAGATTAAACTCACTCTATGTATTGCTACTACTCTCTGGTAGCCTCAGAGATGAAATCCTATATATAATCTTCCATGTCCAGCAAAAAAGAGAGCAGGAAGTATTGTCGTGCTTCCAGGTGGGGTTGTCAGTAGTTCAACATCCTCTGGGAATTTCAGTCCTGACAAGTCATACAGGATGCGCAATATAGCCATCATTTCGGCTTCCCGGCCCTCATGGTATAAATGGGTAAAGATAGCCGAAATTCTTTCCATAGCTTCGGTATCATAGCCAGAAAATATCCAGATTGTTTCGAGCAATGGAGCAGTCATCGCCCCGGATATGAGATTGATTTTGTCCCGGCAAATTGTGCCTGATTGGAGTATAATACCCTTATCAAGCAGTAAGCTTCTCTTGGTTGCTTTTTCCATAGTGTCCATAATTACTTCCTCCTTTTAGATTTACTCCGCGGTGATAAGGCCGTCGAAATGTTTGCATAGATTGAATTATAATCTGCTATAGACAATAACAAAATCCTTTTCGTTATAGAAAAAATAATGGATTACTAATGAAATGCTAATAAAAACAGCAGGCCGTTTATGACCTGCTGCACCTACAGGACAAAGTCCTATAGGGTGTGGTAGGACAGGAGTTACTCCCTCTACCATTTATAATTATATACATAATCTCAATACTATATTCTGAAAAATAAAAAAGCTCGCATAGACTAAGATCCTGCGAGTTGTGACGGGACAGGAAAATTTCCCTCCGTCATTTTTATTCTAGCAGAAAACACTCTGACGGTCAAGGCTTTTCACAAAAATAAAAAACTCGCATAAACTTAGGTTTTGCGAGGTGTGATGGGACAGAAATCATTTCCTCCAACATTAGTTAGCATATCAGAAATTCGCGTGTACTGTCAATAAATTTATTCAGTTTTATCAAATTATTTATTTACTACTTTTTCTTGTTTTTTCTTTAATGGTCGGTAGTTTCAAAAAAAATTTTAGGTAAAATCCTATCTATTGGCTTGATTAAAGGCTTACCCTGTATCTCAATGTGCATATTCCGGTTAATAATTTTCTCTGCTTCTTCTTCAGACTTTTCTTCATACCTAATAAGATCATTTTTCATTGCTTTATAAGCTATATACCTTGCCACGTAAACGGCCATAAAGTCAACAATTTCACTCCCTGCATGACTTATTTGCCTTGAATTGCAAGTACTTGGACAGACAGTACAAAAACCTATTTCAGATTTATCAATAAATCTTACTTCATCGAATATCTCCTTGAAAGCATCAAAAGTAAATCTTTTTGTACCATTTGAAATACTGTGGCTAAACGCATTTCGAAAATCATTCCTTACTGTTAGCTCAATGTCTCCGTCATACCTTAGCTTCACTGTATAATTATGATATTTTGCATTTTTATTAACCATTACTTCTGCTTCATATTCCTCGTATGCAGACTTAATGAAATAATAAGCCATTGAATCAAGATGTTCTCTAAAAAGAGGATACCAAAAACCATTGTTGTAGTTTTTCATTTTTTTATTCGTAAATAATGGTGTTTTCTGATATCGCTTGCCGGTAACTTGAACAGTGAAGTTATTTTTATGAATAATGTCCAATATATCGCAGTAAAAATCGAATAGTTTATCTGGTACAAGCTTATTGCCTGTATCGCAGAAGATTCTCTCCATGTCAGCATTGCGTTCTTTAGGTTGTCTTAGAAAATATTGAGGATTTAGCAAAGCTTTTATATCTGTAAAATGCAAACATACTCCATCAGGTATATCATACTTTCGTCTTAATTCTGCCCAGTCTTTTTCAAGGTTATTAATATATGTATCCTTTTTCATATTCATGCTCACAACAGCGTGGAATATGGAGTCTTTGAACGAGTAAACCGTAACCTCATCTAAATATGCTATATGTAGGCGTTTTTCAAATTCTTCTCTTGTACTCACTTACTGTAATGCCCCCTATAAGTAAACTGTAAAAAGTTACTATTCTATTATATAGCAACAACATAAAAAATAAAACATTCAGTAATTTTTTGTAGAATTTTCATCCTGCCATTATTTCAGAGTAATATATGCAAATGCCCATATCAAAACTTTTCCTCAAAACTTAATTTTGCTATATTAATTTTGTGCCTTTCTCATGTAAATGAGTAAATAGTGTCGAAATTCTATCCGTAGTGCATTAGCTATCATTTTCATTTGATCAATTATAATTTCCTTTTCGATTTTATCCGTGGTGCCACGGGTGACAAAATGGTGACATAGCTTACAAAGCGACCTGCTAAAAAGAAATATTGAAAAATAAGATGATATAAAAAAGGTCCGCTTTTTTTGCGGGTTTTATCGAATAAATAGTAAAAAGTTATAAAGATATATAAGCAAATATCTACCTATTACGTTTCTGACCGAGTATTTTCTGTTGTCAAAGTTCACTTTCCCATATTTGTCGGACTTCACTTTCTCAAGGCGGTAGATTTCATACTCAGCCCTGGGTAAAGGCTTAAAGGCTCGGTTTACACCTCTTTCTATTTCAGTATTCGCGTAAAATTCTATTAGATTAAGGTATTCTGTGAACATCCAAAAATTTGTGTGTTGGTTTTGCTATATAAGTATATGGGCGATGCTTTTAAAGGAAAGAAATGCCCGCATCCCCACGTCAGTTGTTTTATAATAAACACTTACGTAAAGGCGGAGGTTTACCATACGAACCAGGAGACCCGCCGGATGAGTTTAATTTAAAGTTAAATGACCTATAAGATAAAATTCAGCAATATAGACATAAGGAAGTATTGAACATGACGGCGTATGAACTTTTTGAACGAGCATATAAGCACTATATGGGGTATTTTTTGAGGCGCTCGTGGCAATACATAAAGATCGGGAAATTTTTACCTCAAGAATATGTAAAACGATCATTTAATAGTGCAGTTGAGGAGTATAAAATTGATCACGTTAGCGATACAGGTATTATTCTTTTGCATGTTAATGATCTCACTGATAAATCAAAACTGAAAGTTAGTGATTTAAGAGAAACTAAGGTTAAGTCCGGGTATTGGCTCTGTAATTATGATGGTCATTATGATGTATGGTTTTTTTTGTGGTATAAAGGCAAAGATGAGGCTAATGAGGTTTATAAAAGCCTGTATTTTCCGAGCCTTCGTAAGCAAAATTGGTTTTGGACTTATCGGGTTGCTGAATAGAACGAAAATACGGACAGCGGCATTCCATTGGCATATTTCTGATACATGACATACGCCACAGTTGATGGAGAAGCAAGGCTGTGTTTCATTACAGGGGCAGGAACAGGAGCTTTAACAATGTTGGCATTTCCGGTTTCCTTTTCGCAGGCTGTGCAAACATAATTAAGGCGAATATATCGCAAGACGCAGACCTGTGCAGGTATGATCTCCAATTCATCCCGTACATGTTCTTTGCCCAGATATCTAAGATCAGCGTTACAGATATCACAAGTTCGTTTGAATGTATCATTAAGTTTACATGCAATTTCTTCCATGTTCTTTATAAATGTGCGCATACAAGTCCATTGTTATTTTCGATGAGTTTAAAACAGGCAGAAATCGACTTCACTTCAACCCACCATTTACAACCAATACAACTTTATCGGTAACTTCCGCAAATTCACGGAGCTTCGCAGCAATCCGGCTGCGCCGGTTTTTATCCTGCAGGGCATTAAGCGTAATATTGAAACCCCCACCGATGGCTTCCAAGTCTTCTCCGTTCTGATCGTTCCACATCCTGCGCATTTGTTCATACAAATTATGAATTTCTCCAATGAATTTCAGATCCGGGTTAAGCTGTAAAGCCTTATCCAAAAAATCATGGCAGCAGCTGCTGTTGGTTGCCAGATTGCATACATATACTGTGTACATGTACCAGGGATCAAATTCCTCGGGCTTCATCCCATCAAATCTGCCGTTTTCGATATCTGCAGCCCATGAGCGGAAAGCTTCGGCACCAAAACAGTAACCTTCGGTTTTTTTGTCAAAAGCTGCGGTAAGGTTAAAATCCTTTTGCGATAAAGCTCTGCCAGATTCACGTCATTCCTTTTCTCACCGACAAATATCCACCCGTTGCAGCTCTCCTGCCCAACCCTCAGCACATCCGGAAGCAGCTTGTCCAGTGTTGTCCTCTCTGGTTCCTCTGCTTCGGATGTCATAAATAGCAAAGTCTTTCCATAATCCTCGTAGCCGGCCGGTATTGTTGAAATCCCTGTCAATACCGTTAATGATGACCGACTGACCATCGTCCTGCTGGTATTCAAACAGCGTATGGCTTCCCGGAGTACCAAAAGGGATCCCGCTTTTTTCAAGCCAGTCCCAAAAACCTTCAACATCGGATCTGCCAGAATCCTTTTCCAGTGACGAAAGCACACGCATCGGGGGCAAATCGACAATCGTTAAGTCCAGCGGAGCCTGTTCGGAAAGCTCGGACAACCTCCGGAAGGAAAATTCCTCCTCCTTTTTATTGTTCTCCGTTAGTTCCAGGCTTTTCTCTATCTTTTCATACAGCAGCGGCAATGCCGAGATATGTTTTATGCCCTTTTCTATCATTGATTGCATGAATTTATTGATAATACGCCTTAATTCATAAAGCGAGCTGATTTGATAGTCAATGGCATTGATACGGGCTACAAAGCTGTCTACAAGCACGGTTAAATCCCTGCTTTCATATATCTTAACAATATCCCTCACAGGGATCTGCATTTTCCGAAGAACCATAATCTGCTTTACCCGTTCAATGTTCTCACGATCATAATAACGATATTTCTCAAACGGAAGACGTTCACTGCGAATAAGCCCCATCTGCTCATAATAACGCAGTGTTCGGGAAGTAACCCCAAGCTCATTCTCAAGCTCGGTAATCTTTACAAGTTCCATACTTCAGCCCCCTTTGATGAGTTGATTATATCACTTGACCTTGCGTCAAAGTCAACAACACTTTCATAAAATTAAACAGTTCTTAGGGCCTAAATATGGAAAATGGGCAAAAATATACTATTTATAGTTTCGTATGAGAAGTTCGGTTATTTTACCGCGGGATGACGCCTTTGAATTTATCTGGCGCACTGCGGATATTTCAGTAATGTTATACCCGGAACAGAGCTTCTCAAAGAAATAATCTTCGGGATTGGTGTTTTCGGGGTTGGGGTTGCTTAACATTACGTTTTTTTATCAAGTTTTTAAACTGTCTTCTATAAATCAAAGCTTGAGATCAACCCCCAGCACCCCTGCAATAACCCCGTCCTCATTAATTATGGGCACGGACAAAGTGAGGCACGGGCTCTTTGTAATGGCCGAGATATAAATCTTTGAACAGAATTCCTCTCCCTGGATGCTTTTTTGAAACCAGTCCCTGATTTTTGCATTGGCTATTCCTGCTTCGGGTATGGAGCATATAAACCTGCCCTTGGAGTCATTGCTCCAGGCAGCTTCAATGAAGCTATTATTCCGTATAAATCGTGCCAGCTCTTCTTTATGGCTTTCCCTGTCCATTTTTTTAATTTTCGGGAGTGCAGCCAGTTCCCTTATAAGCCTGAAAGCATCATTTATTTTATTGGAATACTCAGAAGTTTCAGATATCAAGTCATCCAATCCCAGGTTATCCTGCAATTCCATTAAATCTTTTGATACATTGCTTAAACGGGTGCCCATCTCGGCTACCTCCATGATGCCTTGCATCTGCTTGAAAACTGCCGTCTCCACGCTTTTCACGCTTTCTTCGGCCACACCTACCAGGTTATCTACTTCAGTTATTTTATTTACTACATCGCTTGCAACCCTGGCCTCGGTCTCGGATAAAAAGATGATTTTTTTCGCCATGTCCAAAAGGCCCTGGAAGGATTCCAGAATTCTGCCAAGCTTATTTTCAATATTGATTACGCTGGTGACCCCTTCTTCAACCTTAACTCCATTTTCTCTGACAGTCCTGTGGACTCCTGAAATCTCTTCGTTTATTGTTTCTATCAGGTGCCTGACTTCCTTCACCGATTTTTCGCTTTCCAATGCCAGCTTCTGTATTTCTCCTGCAAGAACAGCAAACCCAGCACCATTCTCTCCCGCCCTGGCCGACTCGATTGATGCATTCAGTGACAGGAGTCTGGTTTGTTTTGCGATATGGTTGACTGTCTCCAGGATGTTCACTATATTCTTCGATATATCTGACAATTTATCCATGTATTCGGCAGTTGTTCTGAAAGTTGCCTCTATTTCGCGGATAATGCCGGCAATCCCGAGTATTTCCGACTTGCTGGTTTCCAGGATGTTTCCCGAACTTAATCCAAGGGACTCAAGTTCAAGAGTGGTACTCCTGGATTCCTCCAGCAGCCCAATCATTTCCCTGACTTCCATTACAGTTTCATGAATCTTTTCATTAAACATTGTATTTAATTGAGCCATTTCCGCAGTCTGAGCATATACCTGCTGTGCAAAACAGTTATTCTCATCCAGGTTTATCTGTAATTGCTCCGAAACCGCCCAGATTTGGTTTGATGTTACATGAAGCTCACGCTTAAGCCTTGCCATCTCTCTTTTCAGCTCATCGATTGACGCATCCTTCTCCGCATTGGCTTTAAAACCGCTCTTTACCTGGTATGTACCCACTGCCACACCAATTGACAGGTAAATAATTATATTGATAAGTTTTGCAGGAAATGGTATCAGGAATACTATTGCCCCCAAAATATAACATGTTACAACGGTCATTATGATTCTTCTGCTGCTCATATGCTTATCACTCCCCCTGTAAAGCAAAAAAGGCGCCAATACAGGAATTACCTATATTAACGCCATTGTTAATCACCTATTTAAATATATTACCAATATTAGCATAAAATAAATATTATGACAACCTGTTTTTGCAATAATATGAAGTTACATGTATTTGAAAGATCCTGGCCGCGTTGCTTTTTCCTGCATACCGGAATGGTTGTTAAACATCATGCACCATGGTTAACTGCAGGTAAAGGCCGAAACATCGCTATTTTCAAGTATTTTTGTTATTGCTGCTTTCTGATGCTTTTTTGTCCTGTTCCCTGGCATACATCCTGTATTCGACAGGTGTTTTTTCCTTTTCAACGGCTATCCAATTCACCGATTTTAACAAGTTCTTTAAGTTTTTCATTTATGAAGGGCTGAAGACAGGCAGGAACATGGTCCTTATGGTACCTATGTAAAGCAACACACTCGCGGCAGCGTCCATGCCATTCGCATAAGGTCTGAGTGCACGAGCATTTTAATACTTCCGGATCTCTTGCAAGTTCACGATTCTTCAAAATTAACTCGTAATATTCTTGTTTAGTCATCATTTCAGACCTCCGGTAAATTTTAATTATTGATCACACCTAAATGATACACTATATTACGTAGTTATGGCTTCTTAGTTATATAGTACTTATAAGTTAGAAAATCTCTCATTGTTCATTGGGGATTTAGTATTAAAATTCCTAATTTTTGTAGCATTTTTTTCGATATATTATATAATTAAAACACATAATATCAAGTGTAGTCATACATTATTATGGTTTTCATGTTACAGAAAGGATTGATTATAAATGAAAGAGGAAAACATCGCATTAGCTGTTGCTTTGCGTGATTTGGACTGTTTCTCTCTTAATACCCTTTCTGACAGATTATTAGTACAAAAGAAAATATACTTATCTCAAGCTTTAGGTGTTGATTTCGGCTACAGATATAATTGGTACTTAAGAGGACCTTATTCCCCTGAATTAGCTTCAGCTGCATTTGATGTTATACCTTACGGAGTAGATTATATTAAGGAATACGAATTTGGTTCGGAAGTTCGCAGTGTATTTAATAAAGTTAACAAAATGTCAGACAGTGAAGGCCGTAAGAATAGAAATATGGCAATTGCAGACTGGTATGAACTTCTGGCATCAATACACTATTTATTGAATAATATTACAGGTCAATCCAAGGTAGATGTATGCAATAAACTTATAACTGAAAAGCCAAAATACACCAAGGAGGATTTTAATGCAGCCTGGGAGGAGCTTAAACAAAATGGTTTAATATCAGGTAGAGAATGCTGACAAAAGAACCACAAAAATTATATGATTTACTTAAAGAAATACCAAAAGAATATATTGGTTTCAAAGAGTTCGAAGTATCTGTAGAAGTTATTCCAAGTTACTTAACAATTGAAAGCAGCCGGGACAATATTGAAGAAGGTTTACGTGAAGCAGTCCGTTTGGTAGATAAAGGAAACAATGTAACTCTTCTTGCGTTAGATAGTAAATCACTGATAAATAAGCTTACCGACCTTAAATCTAAAACAATTCACGTTTTCTACATAGAACCTGAACTGCCGAAAATAGATTTGGATAATCTCCATGATAGAGCTAAAGAAGAACTTGAGCGGCTTATTCAGGAATAAAAAAATCAATTATTTGAACACCTTTGTAACTGAAGAGGTCTGCTACCACCCCATCATTTTAAACATCAAAAGATATTTTACACTGCAAAGTTATGATAGAATATATGTAAAATGGGTATATATTGTTTGGCTGTGTATTTGTTAAATTCATAGATCTATCCGGGCCTCGGATGGATTATAGTTATCAGGGGGTATTAATATGGCAATTAAATGGACACCAAGTCTTTCTGTCGGTGTGGATTTCATCGATGAGCAACACAAAATATGGTTTGATAAAGCCGACCAATTGTTTTCAGCAGGTCAAAGAGGCAAAGGAAAAGAATACGTGCTTCAGATGCTTGATTTCCTTGACGAATACACGAAGACTCATTTCAGGGATGAAGAAAAGTATATGGAAAGCATCAAGTACCCGGAGCTCGAAGCCCAAAAGAAGGCGCATGGTCATTTCGTGGAGGAGCTGGAGCGTCTGCGAAAAGATTTTACAGAATCAGGCGGAAATCTTGTACTGATAGTCAAGGCAAACAAGATGATCATCGAATGGCTGACCAGGCATATTTCCTCAATGGACAAAAAAATAGGTGAGTATGCATCTACGCTTAAGTAATAAGCTTAACAAAGGAAAATGTATCTCCTGAAGAGTGCCTGGAAAACGAATATTTGACTTTTTTGCCCTCATTATTTAACCGTTTCTTCCATACAATATACATACAGATTAATTTGCCGGGGAGACAGAGTTAAATAATGAAGGCGCGATTAAGAAAAATATACGGTTTGGGAAAAAGGGCCTATCAGCTTTACAGCGATGCAAAGGTTCCGTTTTTGGCTGCCCAGACTTCCTTTTATATCATCCTTGCCTTTTTTCCTTTTGTTGCGTTTATTTTGACGTTAATCAAGGAGACTCATCTTGATGATACACTTTTTATGCAGGCGCTATCAAGTTTTCTTCCCTCTTCCACCTATGTATTGACGTTACAGATTTTAGAGAGCGCTCAGGCACATAAAAGCCTTTTCATATCAATCGGTGGTGTGGTGGCTTCACTATGGCCTTTTACAAAAGCTGTACAATCTCTTATCTCAAGTATTAACACGGTTTACGGCCTGGATGAAAAAAACCTGTTGAAAAGGCTTGGCTTTTCCCTGCTTCTGACTGCCGCTTTCATAGTTCTGATAATTCTGTCAATAGTATTCCTTTTATTCGGACACTATATCGGGAAAGTCATATTTGAATACCTGGGCTCTCCCGATACTTTTATAAAAATATGGGATTATTTGCGCTATGAGTTTTCGGTACTTATTTTACTTTTTATTTTTATCGTCCTTTATAAAACCATTCCGCGCAAAAAGCTGAAATTGAGTGATGTCACTGCGGGTGCGGCTTTGGCGACAATATTATGGCTTCTGTTATCGTCGGCATTTTCATTTTTTATGAACCGTTTCTTCAGGTTCGCCTCAATTTACGGAGGAATAGCAGGAATAATCCTGCTTATCATGTGGCTGTATTGGGCCATGCATATTATACTGATAGGAGCAGTTATCAATGCCATAAACTCCCGCTGAAACAAGGAATGCTTCCGGAAAAAAACACTGCATCCGCAGAATTTCCGGTTTACCATTGACAATGAACATCCGGGAGAAAGATTTTATATCTTGAGCGATAAAATTATATATCTTTGATTACCGCACTCACAAGGCTATCAAGTTCACTTCCCGTTTAAATTTTCACACCGCCAAACAGGGAAATTCTCAAGTTCCGCGATGCTTGAAAGTTTAAGCTCCTGAAAAACAAAGAAGCAGAAGAACCATCCCCCTGCTTCCTGTTTAATGTAATGAACTGCTTAATTCCTTTTGATACGTCTTAAGTATTTTATCTTACAGGTGCCATGGCGAATACTTCACGTTGAGGCCCTTATTACAAGTTCATTGCTTATTGTCACAACCCGGCTTGGTTTTTCAGGATCTTCAATTTGCTTCATCAGTTCGATAATGGCGGCTTTTCCTATCTGTTCCCTGTCCACCCTGACAGTTGTCAGCGGAGGATCAACCATAAATGCCGCGCTGATGTCGTCATACCCTGCAATGGCTATATCATCCGGAATCCTTAACCCTGCATCCTTTATGGCATGCATCGCACCGATGGCCAGTACGTCGGTGGCCGCGAAAACAGCGGTTGGCAGGGTTTTTCTCAATAACAAGTCTTTCATCGCGTTATATCCGTCCTCGAACGATGCGGCGCTATCGGCCAGGACCACTCCGTCAAAAACAGGTATTCCATATTTTGCATGCATGTCCAAAAATGCTTTATACCTTACCCTGTAGCTTGGATGATCACGGTTCTCTGTAATATGGGCAATCCTGGTGTGCCCCCTGTCGCGGATTAAATGTTCCATAACCGCACATGCGCCACCATAGTTGTCATCCTCTATAAAAGCATTGTTTCTGGATTTCATTGAATTATTAATAACAACAAGAGGAATCCCTCTCCTGTCAAATTCCTTAATCACCTCTTCGGGATGCAGAGAAACAAGAAGCGCCCCGTCAATACTGTCCTGGATGAAATGCTTGTTAAAGGTATCGGCCATATCATTTGTAGCAGCAACTATTATATGATAATCCCTCTTTGCGGCTTCCTCAATTGCACCGTCAAGTATCGGCCCAAAAAAGGTATGCGAAACATAGGGCTTGTTCTTTTTATACATCAGGAACCCTATTATTTTTGTCCTTTTCGTAGCCATGGCCCTGGCAAGGGAATTGGGCTTATAGTTCAGCATCTTTGCCGTTTCCAGCACCAGCTTTTTGGTTTCATCCTTCACCAGGCTGGAATTTCTCAGTGCCCGTGATGCAGTGGATTTGGATACCCCCGCAAGCCTGGCAATATCAGATAATTTAGCCTTCATTGGCAAATCCTCCAAAGAAATATCAAAAATGGGTTGTAATATTGTATAATTTATGGTATCATTTCAATATAAATATTACAACCGGTTTCATTATAAATATTTATGAAATATTTGTCAATCACCAGAATATCAATGAATTAGACTGATATTCAGTTTTTTTGACTATTTTTGCAACCGGTTTCAAAAGGTGATATTTATGCGCTATCCCATGATCACAGGGCATGCGGGCAATGACAACTCAATAGCTAATTCTCCTGAATCATTATATAAGTGCATTTCGCTTGGCGCAGACGCATCCGAAGTGGACGTCCGTCGCGATGAAAACTCCGTTTTGGTTCTTTCTCATGTCAAACAAAGTCAAAACATCTACGACACCTGTACAAAATTATCTACCATTTTTGAAGCTGCATCCCGGAACTCTGAAATTATCATAAACTGTGACCTTAAAGAAGAAAATCTGCCTGTTGACGTCATATCTCTTGCAAGGCAGTATGGTCTGGATAAAAGCAGGCTCATTCTTACAGGAACTGTCCCTCCTTCTTATATTTCACTCCATCCGGAAATTACTGAAATGTCTCATATTTTTTTAAACATCGAGTTTGCAATAGAGGATATCTGTCTTGAAAAAATGAACACGTCTTACACAAAAGCTCAGAAAAATGATTATTACAACAATCCATGGAAGTATATCAGGGAATTAAACATAAATATGGAGCAATATCTGGAAAAAGCAGTGCAAACATGCCTTGAATATAAAGTTGAAGGTATAAACATGCCGTACTCTTTGCTCACCGACAAGAATATCGGGATATTGAAGGAAGCAGGAATACCGGTTTCAGCCTGGACGGTGAACGATGAAAAGGAGATGGAACGCCTTTTTTTAAAGGGCATTGAAAATATAACAACACTTAATGTAGCTAAAGCAAAAGCCATCAGGATGGATTTGTTTAATTACTGATGTAAGATTCAATTAACTTGTTGGGAGGGGTGTAACTAAATAATGAAATTTTTAAACCCGAAGAGATTGTATTATTCCATGGGCCGCAGGAAATTTTTTGAATGGCTCGTTTTACTGGCCTTTACGCTGTTTTTCTATGGGCCTCTGCTTCACCTGTTTATGCTTGCATTTGCAAACAAATACCAGGTACCTGCAATTATTCCGCAGGAATTCGGATTCCACTGGTGGAAGTATGTTTTCAACCAAAAAAGCCTGGTAAGCTCCATTTCATTATCTTTTACAATTGCCTTCATAGTCACCTTTTTATCAATGATAATATGCATACCTGCCGCCTTCGTACTTGCACGGTTTAATTTCAAAGGCCGAAAGCTGATTATGCTGTCGTTTTTAATCGGCAACGCTTTCCCGCGTATCGGCCTTTATACTTCAATCGGTATAGTTTATTACAAGTTCAATCTTATGGGCACTTTTATAGGTGTACTCCTGATACATATGCTTGAATCAATGATGTTAATGATTTGGTTGTCCGCAGGAGCATTCAGGAATGTCCCCCGGGAACAGGAAGAAGCAGCAAGGGATGCCGGCGCAGGTCCGTTACGTACCTTTCTTCATGTGACCCTTCCGATGGCATGGCCTGGCATTGCCGTAGCCGCAATGTTTACTTTCATAGCTTCTCTCGGTGAGAACCAGGGAACTTTGCTTGTTGGATTGCCAAAATACAGGACAATGCCTGTTGAAATGTACGGTGTTATTCTTGATTACCCGGCAACCGCCGGTGCGGTATTTGCCCTGATTCTCATTATACCCAACCTGATCCTGCTTCTGCTTATGAGAAAGTACGTCGGACCTGAAACAATAGCCAAAGGCTATAAAATGAATTAACCTGCCGAGCACAAAGGGGGATTTTCCATGAGTAATAAAATCAAGCTGGAAATTCGAAACATGACAAAATTGTATAAAAATAATGACGGCGTCAGAAATATCAACCTGAAAGTTAATGAAGGAGAACTTGTTACCCTTCTGGGACCGTCCGGATGCGGCAAAACGACAATTTTAAGAACCATAGGAGGTTTCCTTAACTGTGATCAGGGTTCCATATTGATAGACGGCAAGCCGATTGAACACCTGCCCCCGGAGAAAAGACCTACTGCCATGGTTTTTCAAAACTACAACCTCTGGCCGCATATGACGGTTTACGAAAACATGGCTTTCGGGCTGAAGCTGCGAAAGATACCGAAAGCTGAACGTCACCGTCAGATAATGGAGATGCTTGACCTCGTTAAAATGACAGGAATGGAAAATAAGTATCCGAACCAGCTGTCAGGAGGACAGCAGCAGCGAATAGCAATAGCCCGCTCACTGCTGTTGAAACCCGAGGTACTTCTTCTCGATGAGCCGTTCTCTGCCCTCGATGCCAAGATCCGTTCTCAGATGCGGGAAGAATTAAGAAAAATCCAGATTGATCTGAACATTACCGTTGTTTTCGTCACCCATGACCAGGAAGAAGCAATGGCGCTGTCCGACAGGATAGTGGTAATGAACAAGGGTAGTTTTGAACAAATAGGAACACCCGCTGAAGTATATAACAACCCGATTAACAGGTATGTTGCGGGTTTCATAGGTGATATGAATTTCATAGAACAAGGCGGCAAGACCATCGCTGTGCGTCCTGAAAACATACTAATTCAAAAGGGAACCGGAGACGGAATCACAGGAAAAGTCCGTGCCACAATGGTATTGGGTCATTACTCCGAAGTCACTGTTGATACATATCACGGAATTATTAAAGCATTTGTTCCATGTGAAAACTCAGAAATCTTTCAATCGGGCGAAACTGTTACTCTCACGTTTTCTAAATATCATGAATTCGCCAAAGATGATATTGCATCATGACTACATAATTAGCAATATAATCAGGTTTACTTATATAAAAGCATCCTGTCACTGACATAAAGCCGACAACCGTGAATTATTCTCAATAGGCCGGTATATTGCTTTGAAATTGCTTCAGAACCACTGAATTACGCTTTCCCGGAAGTACCGCATGTATCAATAAATATTTATTAAAAGGAGGTAAAACCATGAAGGGAAGAAAACTTGTTATCCTGGTATTATTACTCACAGTATCGGTGATTGTTCTCAATGGTTGTGCCGGGCCCGCAGGTCTGGGAGGTTCCTCCGGCTCAAGCCAGGCCGGGAAACCTAAAGTCACTTTATGGACAACAGGCTCGGACAATTTGCGGGTTCTGTTCGAAAAGGCTATCGAAGTTTACAATGCAAAGCCTGAATCAAAAAGCGTGGTGGAATTGCAGTTCATCATGTCAGGTACAGGTGATCAGGCCTTAAGTGACAGACTTGCCGCCGCTAAGCTTGCCAATCAGAAAGATACAGATTTTGATTTGATAGCCGAAAACGGTTCAAGTCTTTCAGCATATGTGGACAAAGCAGGCGGTGACCTCTTTGTGCCGCTGGATTTCAGTAAAATACCGAATTACAAGAATGTTTTGATGAAATCAGGGTTCTACACCGAATGCGTTGTACCATACAGGGGCACTACAGTTGTAATGGCTTACGACTCCGAACGTCTGCCAAATCCTCCGAAGACCTTTGAAGAACTGGATGCCTGGATCAAAGCCAATCCCGGCAAGTTTGCCTACAATTCACCGGGCACTGGCGGTGCCGGCGGCGCTTTTGTCAACTGGGCTCTGTACAGAACCCTTCCCCTGGAGGCCTATACTTCCACCGATGAAAAATGGGTTGCCGAATGGGAAACCGGCTGGAACTGGCTTAAAGAAATCCATCCTTACCTGTACCAGTCAGGAGGAAAAACCGTTTATCCGAATAAGAACCAGGGAACCCTAGATCTTTTAATCAACAAGGAAGTGGATTTGATTCCGGCGTGGGCCGACCAGGTACTGACAAACCTGGCGAACGGCATACTGCCTGAGACTGTCAGGATTTATCAGCTCGAACCAGCCCTGAGCGGTACCGATGTTGTTTTTGCAGTTCCCGATCTTGGCGGAAATCCTGAACACACATATGACTTCATCAACTTCATGATATCCCCCGAAGGCCAGAAAATATGCCTTGAAACCATATTTGCCGTTCCGGTGATTGATGTTTCACAGATTGATTCCGATGTAAAAGATATGGTCGCCGATCTTGATATTTCGAAGTTTACGGTCATATCCAACGGTAAACTGGGTGATGTCAGAAACGAATACTGGGATAATAACATTGCCACATTGCCGTAAAATATACAAATGAATTTTCCAGGCGGGGATTAATTCCACCGGCCTATTGAGGTTTGCAACCGTTATCAGCCGTTCAACACCTCTCCCCGCCTGTTTTAAAGTATATGATCATTATAAGTACCGTTGAAAATATTGTAAAGGGGAGAATCTCCCATGGAAAAAAGAACATGGAAAACATATTTATTTATAGTATTAATGCTCATTCCGTCAATGCTTCTCAACCTGGGTATAATCGTATACCCAATGATAAACACGATAATTACAAGCTTTAAAAAAGCCGACGGCAGCGGTTTTTCCCTGGAACATTATATCTTCATATTTACTGACAGGATCTCGACAGGCAACATCATTTACACCATGGTTATAGTGGTTTTTACAGTCGCAGGCTCTATTATCATATCATACCTGCTTGCCTTGTACCTGCGCTTTACCGACACCCGGATAAGCAAATTCATCGGCACGATGTACCTTCTTCCGAGGTTCGTGCCAAACCTTGTGGCAGTATACGCGATGATAACGATTATCAGGGATACAGGTTTGTTAAACCGTATATCGAGGTTGTTCGGCGCCGACTGGAA
>ENA-UPAD01001842-UPAD01001842.1-bioreactor-metagenome-genome-assembly--contig:-NODE-1842-length-19337-cov-26.840836_pt1 | contig 19337 bp, 20 predicted proteins | sample MGYA00238179_ERZ772710 | MGnify/ENA primary metagenome ERZ772710 (study PRJEB29004, sample SAMN07631245) | bioreactor metagenome | isolation source: Switchgrass digestor | place: USA: Dartmouth...
TCGAGTGGGCGTGTCTTGCCCGCGTGTTGGAGGCCGGAGCGTTCCGCTTCTGGATCGTGGAGAACGTGAGGGAGGAGGTCACGGACCCGAGGCAACGGGCCATTCTAGAGGAGCAACTGCAGAGGGGCGCTATACACCAGACGTGCGTCGACGACATCAAGGAACTGGAAACCTATGTGGAGCTCCGGGCAGTCCTGGCAGATGGCGAAGCAGCGAGCATAGCTGCAGCAGTCCATCGGGGCTGGGCTTTCGCCACGTACGAAAAAGGCCGGACGGAGCGGGAGGCGCTTCGTCGTCTGGGCCCTAGCCGGTATCTGCGGACGCCGCACCTTCTTGTGGCAGCTATTGAGGAGGGATGCATGACGCTCGAGGATCTTGATACGGCGCTTGCGACGCTGTCATCAGTCCTCCCGAAGGGCGAAAGAACTCTGCACCGCCTTGCTCACTTTGAGACGATGAGAAATGAGATCCAGCAGATACTGGGAATTGCCGGGCAGGAGGAGTAGTGAAGTCCGGCCTCTATGTCCTGTGTACTGCCCCTACATTGTGGAAAGGTCACCAACGTCCAATGAACCACCCAGCCCAACCCACCTTCTTGGGGCTCCTGGAGGTCTACTTCTCTCGTGGTGCAGCTAAGCCGGGCGACCCGCACAAACGGGCTGCCGCGGGGCCCTGCCGGGAGGGTTGAGCCGCCTTCCGGTGTTGCCGTGGCGATCAATTCGCGCCATGGCAAGCTCGCCACCATTCGCGCGGTGACGTCCGCTTTCAGTGAGTCACTGGGGAGCGACCCCCTAGTGAACGCATTCAGCAGGCAGGGCCGAGGGTTGAGTAGTACTGCTGGAAGGTGGAGGCGGCGTTGTGGGCAAGTGAGATAACCGTTAGCTGATCTATTCGGCTTCTTGCAGATCCACTCTCCGGCGGGCTTCTCGCCTCGAAGAAGTGTAACAGAGGTGATGGCTTGGTTCCTTAGCAACAACGCAAGGAACCTAGAGAGAATGTGGCCCCTGAGGTGCCGTCATACCTACGGAACATTGTCCCTGCAGCAACCGCCAGATGGTCTTGTCGCCAGCCTGACCAGCTCGACTCCGCTAGAGTTCATGGCGCCTGCAGCGGCATGCGCCTTGAGCCGGTCTTGAACAGTCACTAGGCAAATTTGGGGGATATGACCTAGCAAGAATGCGGGTTTCCGGCACCCAAGGGTAGGTATTTTGCGAGATGGCGTAGTAACACGGCTATGGAGATTATGTCTTGACAAGTCGCCATGCAGCAGTTACAATGTAGATGCTATGTACCTCAGAGTAACTAAGCGCAAACGTAAAGACGGCTCAGCGGTCGAATACGTCCAGCTTGCCCACAACTACCGAGACCCAAAGACGGGTTTTGCGAAGCCCGAGGTTCTGTATACCTTCGGCCGCAAAGATGAGCTCGACCTCGACGCGCTGCGCAGACTTGTAAGAAGCATTTGCCGGTTCCTGGAGCCTGGTGAAGTCGAGGAGATCCAAAGGCAGCTTGGCGAGGAGTGGGCTTTCGAGTTCCTGGGAGCACGCCAACTGGGAGGGGCCTGGTTCCTGGATAAGCTCTGGCACAAGCTTCGTATCGGGGCTACACTTGACCGCCTTCTCCAGAGCCGTAACTACCGCCGGCCGATAGAGCGTCTCATCTTCGCGATGGTTGCCAACCGGGCCTTGAATCCTTCGAGCAAGCTTGCCATGGAGACATGGGTTGCCAACGAGGTGCTCATAGACGGGCTGCCGGAGGTTGAGGTTCACCAACTTTATCAGGCTATGGACTTCCTGCTGGAAGCCTCAGAAACCATCCAACACGACGTGTTCTTCTCCGTCGCCAACCTGTTCAACCTGGAGGTAGACCTCATCTTTCTCGATACGACCACCACGTATTTCGAGATCGAAGGCGAGGACGAGGATGCATACGATGAGGACGGGAGGGTTTTCGAGAAAGGCCTTCGCAAGCGCAGCAAGAATGACAAGGACAACCACCCGGAGCTTGCCCATGTGCTCATTGCGTTTGCGGTTACCCGCACCGGCATCCCGGTGAGGTGCTGGGTGTGGCCGGGGGATGAGTCGGATCAGAACCTGGTCGAAGAGGTGAAGAGGGATCTCAACGGCTGGAGGATGGGGCGGGTCGTCCTGGTTACCGATGCGGGCTTCAACTCAGAGAAGAACCGGAGGATCTTGCAGGGTGCTGGGGGCCACTACATAGTGGGCGAGAAGATGAGGCAGGGTCAGCGCGGGCTTCCGGTAGATGCGCTCAAGAGGCCTGGCACATACAAGACGCTGGATAATGGCCTGAAGATCAAGGAGGTCGTTGTTGGTGAGGGGGAAGCAAGGCGGCGCTTTATCGTTGCGATAAATCCTGTGGAGGCGGAAAGGGAGCGCAAGGAGCGAGAGGACATCGTGAGGGAGGTGGAGCGCCGGCTGAACGACCTCAAGCAGCTTGACGGAGAACCCCACACAAAGGCCGCGTGTGCTCTGCGTTCCCATCCAGTCTACGGCCGCTACATCAGGCAGACGAAGGGTGGTAAGCTCAAGCTCAATAGGGCTAAGATACGGTCTGAAGCCCACTTCGATGGCAAGTTCCTCATCAGCACGTCTGATGATACCCTCTCCGCTGAGGATGCGGTGATGGGCTACAAGCAGCTGGCAGAGATAGAGCGCGTGTTCCGGGATCTCAAGCACACCATCGATATCCGCCCGGTGTTTCACCGCCTTCCGGACAGGATAAAGGCACATGTGCTCCTATGCTGGCTGGCCATGCTTTTGATACGCATAGCCGAGCAGGAGACAGACCAGACCTGGCAAAGCATCCTCACCACGCTTCAACCGCTCCAGATGGGGATCTGCCGTACGGCGTCAGGCGAGGTGTGGCAGAGCTCTCCCGTCACCAAAGCCCAGCACGAGCTTTTTACGAAGCTCTCCCTCAAGCTGCCACCCAAATACTACAAACTCCCAATCCCCAAATCCTGTCAGCAATAGTAACACGCCTCCTCTCCACGCAGACCTTATAAATGGCGTAGCTACGCCATTTTCAGCGTTAACGTGTTACTATCCACTGTTCAAGACCGGTTGAGAGGAGCGGAGCCTATGTTCGTGAACATCGAGCCCGACACCGCGAACATTGGTCCGGACCTCATCGAAGACGCCATCACTGAAGACGCTATCGCTTCCCATACGAAAGCCACTCCCCCGGGTGCCGCCTTCTGCGCGTCCAACCACCCACCGGGGAGCCAGCCTCAGTCCGCGTGGAAATCCACGGCCAGCTGGCGAGGCTCGGCGTCATCCGCGAGATCGCGGACCGCCACGCGCTTGTGGTGATCGAGGACTCCTGCGAGTCCCTGGGGTCCGAATACAAGGGCACGAAGGCCGGGAACGGCGCGTTCTCGCACCGGGCGGTGTTCGCGTTCTATCCCAACAAGTAGATCACCACGGGCGAGGGCGGGATGATCGTCACCGACGACGACCGGATAGCGCGCCTCTGCAGGAGCATGTGCAACCAGGGGCGGGGGGAGGCCGGGGTGTGGCTTTCCCATGAGCGCCTCGGCTACAACTACCGCATGGACGAGCTTTCGGCCGCGCTCGGGGTCGCGCAGATGTCGCGCATCGAGGAGATCATCGAGAAGCGCAAGCGGGTCGCGGCGATGTATGCGGAGCGCCTTGCGAGGGTGCCGGGGGTGCGCCTGCCGCATGTGGCGCCCGAGGTGACGCGGATGAGCTGGTTCGTGTATGTGATCCGGGTCGGCGTGGACGAGCCCACCCCCGAGCGCCAGTCCGCCGTGCGCGACCACGTGATGCGGCGCTTCCAGGAGGCGGGGATCGGGTGCCGCCCGTACTTCACCCCCATCCACCTGCAGCCCTTCTACCGCGCCGAGTTCGGGTTCAAGGAGGGGGACTTCCCCGTGACGGAGCTCGCGGGGCGCACGAGCATCGCCATCCCGTTCCACAACCACCTCACCGCCGAGGAGATCGACTACGTCGCCGATGTCCTCGAGCGCGCGCTGGAGGAGATGTGATGAGCGGAGTCCGCATGCTGGTCGTCGGCAGCTGCACCGGCCGGAAATCCGTTACCTGCGACCGGATGCTCACCATGGACGACTTCCGCGACCCCGGCCGCTTGCGCGCCCGGGAGGCGGAGCTCGGGGCCTGCCGCGTGCCCGCGTGGCGGCTTTACGCTGGTCTTCAGCACACGTCCATGATGAATGGCGTGAACACCATAAGAAAGCGGTTCGGCCGCGAGTCCGTGGCGGTCGCCATCGTCTCGGCGGGCTACGGACTGGTGGCCGAGGACCGGCTCCTTGCTCCATACGAGGCCACGTTCAACGAGATGAGCAGGCGTGAGGCCCTGGCGTGGTCGCGGCATCTCGGCATCGCCCGCGACGTAAGGGCGGCCGCGAAGGGCTTCCCGCTGGTCGTGTTTCTTCTGGGCGCCCGTTATCTGGACGCGCTCGAGCCTCCGGTGATCCCCCAGGCAGGCCAGCGTTTCATCTTCCTTGCGGGTTCCGGCAAGGAGGGCGCCGTGGGAGGCCCCGGCGTGACAGTGGTCGGTGCCGGCCGGGAGGAGGCTGCTACTTACGGAAGCCCGGTGATCGCCGCGAAAGGTCGCATGTTCGAGCTCTTCGCGCGGGGGTTCGCGCATGAGGGGGAGGCGTTGTGGGACCGCCTCATCGCGGACGACTTACCCGCGACGTTCATGCGCGCCGTCCACATCGGGAGCAAGTCCCTCGGGAGCGAGTCGATGGGGGGCGAGCCCACCCGGAGCGCGTCCAACCGCGTGACGTAAATCGAGGAGGAGTTCACCGGAAGCGAGTCCGTCGAGGGCGCGTCCGGCCGCGCGACCGGGTCGAGATCGGGAGGACGGGATCGGGAGGAGGCCTGCGGATGTGGGAATGAGCCGCGCACGTGATCTGGACAGGTTCTACGAAGTCCTCGCGCGCCTCCAGTCGAAGCTGGGGGGCTGCCGTTGCCTGGGCGCTTGCGGAGGAGGTGGCAGCGACGGCTGGCGCTGGCCGCTGCAGGGCGTGTACTTCTTCTTTGAGCCCGGGGAGATGCGAGAGGACGGCCGGACACCCCGGGTGGTGCGCGTGGGCACCCACGCTGTGTCCGAGGGCTCGAAGACGACGCTCTGGCAGCGCCTATCCCGGCACAAGGGACATGAGCGGGGAAAGTATGCTGGTGGAGGCAATCACAGGGGGTCGGTCTTCCGGCTGCATGTAGGGGCCGCGCTCCTCGCCGCCTCGGGTCGCGCCGCGGATGACGCCTGGGACCGCGCCCGTGCCACGGGCTATGCTGCTGAGGATGACGCCGAGGGCTGTGCTTCGGGTCGTCGTTCCGGCGTTCGTGCTGCGGATTACGCCAAAGGTTGTGCTGGGGGTCGCAGCGGCGGTCGCGCCGGCGCCGGCGGTCGCGCCGAGGATTGCGCGGAGGATTGCGCCAGGGATGGCGCCGGGGATCATGCCTGCAGTCGTGCCTTGCACCGTGCCGGAGACTGGGTCGGGGATGATCATTCCTGCGATTGTGCCGGGACTCGTGTCCGGGGGTTCGTTGGGGATCGCGCCTGGGAGTGTGCCCGGGATTACCTTCGGGAGGTGCGGGCCACCTGGGGAAAGGGTTCGTCCGCCGACCAGCGCACCCGGGACCTCGAGCACCCTCTCGAGTGCCAGGTGAGCGCCTACATCCGGCGCATGCCCTTCCTTTGGGTAGCGGTCCCCGGGCCTGCAGGGAGGTCCAGCCCCAGGAGCATCATCGAGTCGAACGCCGTCGCCCTTCTGAGCAACAGACACAAGCCTCCCATCGACCCTCCGTCGCCCAACTGGCTCGGGCTATACGCCCAGCGGGCCGAGATACGCGAGTCCGGCCTGTGGAACGTCAACTACGTCGACGAACCCTATGACCCCGCCTTCATGGACCTCCTCGATCAATTCGTAGCCGCAATGGACCGCGCGTAGCCGCCGCGGACTCGTTCCTTTCACGTGCCGGCTGTCCGCGGTATCGGCTGGCCACAGTCCAGACACAGCCCCGGGCACCGCCCGCCGTCGTATCCTGCGCAGAAGGCATCCCGCGACCATGGAGGATTTTGACACAATATGCAGAAGGATCCGGTCTCGGGACCTCCGCTCAATATGTAGTGTCCATCTCTGGCGCACTGGTGCATCACTCATCTTCTACAGCAAATCGAGGTTTTGGGGTGATCGTTGACCCGGAAATGCAGTAATGGAGCCATTTCCGTTTCTGAAGCGCGGAAAATGCGGTGCCACAGCTGCGGCGGCTAAGCCTTGACATGTCCGCATATGTATGCCATAATTGGGATGACAAGGAGGCAGCCCCATGTTCATCCGCAAGAAACGCGCCGGCAGATACGATTACCTCCAGGTGGTGGAAAACCACCGCGAAGGTAGGCACACCCGCCAACGAGTAGTTGCAACCCTCGGACGGCTTGACCGCCTCCAGGCTGATGGGGACATAGATACACTCATGCGGTCCCTCGAACGCTTCTGCGCCCAGGTCAAGCTCCAGGAGGCCCACTCGCGGGGGGATCTCAGAGCTTTAGGGGCGTGGAGCATAGGACCGGAGCTCATCTTCGGCAGGCTATGGGACCGGCTCAAGCTTCCGGCGATCATAGGGGGTTTATTGGAGGGGCGCAAGTTCGAGTTCGACGTGGAGAAGGCCATCTTCGTCACGGTGCTGCACCGTCTGTTCGAGGCAGGCTCTGACCGACAGGCGGCGCGCTGGATGACAGGGGTGTCCGTGGCTGGGGCGGAGGGGATGCAGTTACACCATCTGTACCGTGCGATGCGCTGGCTGGGAGGGGTCAAGGACCGGATTGAAGACGGCTTGTTTTCTTCTCACCGGGATCTGTTCACCGAGCTTTCGCTGGTTTTCTTCGACACCACCAGCATCTACTTCGAGGGCAGGGGTGGAGAGACGCTCGGGCAGCTTGGGTGCTCCAAGGATCGCAGAGGCGACCACAAGCAGGTGGTTGTCGGAGCGCTCCTGACCCAGACAGGGAGGCCGATAAGCTGCGATGTTGCTCCTGGCAACCAGACGGACGTGACAGCCCTCTTGCCGATGGTGGACAGGGCCAGGGCCCGGTTTGGGCTCAAGAGGGTGTGCTGGGTGGCGGACCGGGGGATGTGCAGCAAGGATATCATCGAAGGGCTTGAAGAACGGCAGATGGAGTATATCTTGGGTGTTCGGATGCGTGCCGTCAAAGAGGTGTGGGAAGAGGTTCTCTCGCGGGCTGGCCGGTATCGCGACGTCGATGACAACCTCAAGGTGAAGGAAGTCTGGGTCGGTGACAGACGTTACGTGCTGTGCTATAACCCCGAGGAGGCAGCGAAAGACAAGGCAGATAGAGAGGCCATCATTGAAGCTTTGCAGGAGGAGCTAGAGAGGAATCCCAAGGCGCTGGTGAGCAATCGTGGCTACCGCCGGTTTCTCAAGATAGACGGCAAGGCCATCAGCATAAACAAGGACAAGGTGGCCGAAGAGGAGCGTTTTGACGGGAGGTTCGTGCTCAGGACCAACACCACGTTACCAGCCGATGAGGTTGCACTGAGGTACAAGGAGCTTTGGATGGTAGAGGCGTTCTTCCGGGCAGCGAAGAGCCTTTTGGAGACAAGGCCGGTGTACCACAAGTATGATGACACTATCAGGGGCCATATCTTCTCGAGCTTCCTTGCGCTGCTCTTAAGGCACGAGCTCATGAGCTTGCTCGCACTTCGCGGAGAGAAGCCCGAATGGGCCGACATCGTGCGGGACCTTGCCGCGCTGCAGGAAGTCGAGGTAGAGCAGGATGGTCGTCGCTACCGCCTACGCTTGCCCCTTCAGGGGGTTTGTGGCAAGGTGTTCCAGGCCGTGGGGGTCGCGGTGCCCCCTCATGTGCGGGCGGTGTAGTGTGGTGCCAAGGCCCGCCCATGTACACGCAAATGCTCGCTACACGGGCGCTGCGCGAAGCCAACTGTAGAAGATGAGCATCAGCACGGACCTCTTCGAGGAGGGGAGGCTCACCAGCAACTAGTGCAAGACGCGGAACCTGGCACAGCACCTGTTGTCTGCCGGGCCGCCGTTTCGTTGCAGCACTATTTTTCAGCAACCTATTGCATATCATGTCACCTTATAATATCTTATTAGGGGGCAGCGAGGGTGAACCTGCAGGAGGCTTATCTCCGGAGCGCTGCAAGCCAACACAGCTATCTCATCAGCCAGCATGCTTTCCAGCGAATGGGCGAGAGGGGAATAACTGAGGAAGACGTAAAGAGATGTGCTCTAGGCGGACGGATAGTCGGCAAGCAGGACCACGGTGGAGACGTCAAGCTCATCGTCCAAGGAACCGATCATGACGGTGAGGTTTTCTACATGGTCGTTGCCCTAGCCTACCCGCGTCCTGTTGTGGTCACTGTCTGTCGTTCTCGACAGGACGCATAGAGGCACCGTGTAGGGGGACCTTGGGTCTCGAACCCGGCGAAGGCATCAGCTGCACCCAGACCAGGATAGATGGGGGCGAGCCTATGAACGGGCCGACGGGCGAGTCGATGAAATGTTATGTGTGCGGCGGGCAAATGAAGCGGACGAAGAAGGACGTAGAGGCGAACTGGAAGGGGCGCCAGGTGGTCTTTCGGGGCATGGAACCCTGGGTGTGCCAGTCGTGCGGCGAGGAGGCATATGAGCCTGATGATGTCCGGCTCATGCAGACCCTCATGAGTGCGACTATGTCCATCGAGGATTATCCGGAGATCATGAACGTGGAAGAAGTGGCTGACCTGCTGCGTGTAAGCACCCAGACCGTCTATAACCTGGCACGCGCTGGGAAGCTGCCGGCTGTCAAGGTAGGGCGCGAGTGGCGGTTCAGTCGCGAGAAGGTTCTGGGTGCGCTGAACCGCCAGGGATCTCAGGAGGACGCGCCGATCCGCGAGGCGGCGGTCGGACTGGCCGCCCGAGGCGGCAGCGTGAAGAGCATGTCTCCAAAGGACCTAGAGATAATCAGAAGGCATCTAGCGGAGATGAGCCGGGAGCAAGGGGAGTGAGGCGGTGGCTCTGTCTCCTTCTCAGTATGCTAGGAATCTTCGCTTTCAATTAGGCCTGTCCGGCCCGGTTGATGTCATGGCTGTGGCGCACACCCTTAGCGTCCCGGTATATGAGGAGGAACTCGATCGTTTCGAGGGTTGTCTGCTATGGGTCGGTGGGAACGCTAGGATTCTGGTTCGGGCTTCAATTCCATACGAGACCCGCAAGAATTTCACTATCGCTCATGAATTCGGTCATTTCTACATGCCTCATCACAAGAGGAACACGTTTTCATGTACGGCCGAGGACATTGCCCGCTATTGCGGGAATTCGGCGTATGAAAACGAAGCCAACGAGTTCGCTGCAGAGTTTCTTTTGCCAAGAAGCGAGCTTGAGAGACGACTAGTGTCGACGCCAGATATAGCTGTGATTCGCGAGATCAGCGCAGAATATGGCACTTCACTCACATCTACTGCTATCAGGGTTGTGGAAACGACCTGCGAGCCCGTAGCGGTAGTTCTTTCAGAACTAAGTAAGGTAAGATGGGTTGTCCGCTCTAGGAGCTTCCCATTCCGCGTCAAGAAGGGCGCGCTCCACGAGTGGACTTATGCAATCGACCATTTCAGCGGCAAAGAACTCCCTGGAGATCCACAGCACGTAGTTGCAACCGCGTGGTGCGACGGTGTTTCGCGGGAGAACCTGCTTATCGAGGAATCGGTAGCCTTTGGCCGCCTGGGAATGGTGATGACCTTGCTCCGAGTCCCAGCAGATGACGACGTCTGTGGTAATAGATGGTAACGCATCGGCAGTGTGACTTGGGCGAGCAGTTCGTGCAAAAGACAGGGTTTCGCGGAAATCACTTCTTGAGCCTTAGATTTGAGCCTTAGATGGTGGCAGCTCTGGGCGCCCGCGCCTGTTTCTCCAGGGTTTCAGCGCCGGCGAGCCAGAGAAGGTCATCGCGACCCCGTTCAGCTTCATCGCGTCCAGCAACTGCACCCTGTATGAGAGGGCGAAGCCGGTGTTCGTGGACATCTAGCCTGACACCGCCAACGTCGACCCGAACCTCATCGAGGACGCCATCACTCCCCGCACGAAGGCCATCCTTCCGGTGGACGCCTTTGGCCAGCCGGCGAGGCTCGACGTCATCCGCGAGATCGCCGACCGCCACGGGCTTGTGGTGATCGAGGACTCCTGCGAGTCCCTGGGGTCGGAATACAGGGGCATCAAGGCCGGTAACGGCGCCTTCTCGCACGGCGCGGTGTTCACGTTCGATCCCAAAAAGCAGATCACCACGGGCTAGGGCGGGGTGATCATCACCGACGACGGCTGGATAGCGCGTCTTTGCCAGAGCATGTCCAACCAGCGACGGGGGGAAGCAGGGGTGTGGCCTTGCCACCAGCGGCTGGGCCACAAATGCCCCAAGGAGCGCAGGACAAGAACTCCGTCGAACGTGTCAGCCGCAGTCTGGTGCCGCGCGCCCAAGCTTTGCGGTATCCAACCGGCACCCTCGTTCGCATCGTCCGTCTCCTCGTAAGCAGTTCTGAGTCGCCGGAGGGCACCGCGACATGGGCAGTCGCCCGATTATGGCTGGCAGTGGATTCCGTTTTCTCGGTGGAAGCAACTTGTTTTCGCGAGTCTAGTATAGTATAGCTATGTTAGAACTATCTGCGCGGTGGCTCGTCCCGCAGATATTTGTAGCAGGCTGAATGATATGGGCAAGTACGAGATGGTGAAACAGGTCTTCAAATCCCGCGGCAACATAGCCACCACGAGCGAGATGCTGAACCGGGGCATTCACACGAGCTACATTGCAGCCCTGGTCAAGGCCGGCTCCATCGCTCGTATCAAACGCGGTGTATACGAGTGGGTTGAGGATGGGCGGATGGATGACATCGAGATCATATGCCGGCTGCTTCCGGATGCCATCCTATGCATGGAGAGTGCGCTGTACCATTATCAGTACATCGACCGAACTCCTGACAGGTGGCACATTGCTGTTGACAAGCGGATCAACAGGAGGAAGGTGAAACTCGAGTATCCTCCGATCAAGGTTCACTTCATTGAGCCCCATTGTCTCAGGATTGGTGTCACCCGGTCCGAGGTAAATGGCGTGCGGGTATGCGTCTACGACAGGGAGAGAACAATCTGCGATGTGATTCGTCATGCGGCCAAGGTGGACGTTGAGACCGTGAACAAAGCAATTCAGGCCTACGTCAGGGATGGCCGGAAAAACATAACCAGGCTTATGGAGTATGCGAGAAGGTTCCGAATCCAGAGGAAGGTCCACGACCTTGTGGGAGTGTGGTTTTGATGCCGGACATCTCGTCAAGTCAGCCGAGCGCCTGCCCGACCGGCCGGCGAGGGTGCCCGCGGCGCACCTTTCGCATGTTGTGTGGCGCCCGAGGAGACGCGCATAAGCTGGTTCGTGTAGGTGATCCGGGTCGGCGTGGACAAGCCCACCCCCGAGCGCCAGTCCGCGGTGCGCGACCACGTGATGCGGCGCTTCCAGGAGGCGGGGATCGGGTGCCGCCCGTACTTCACCCCCATCCACCTGCAGCCCTTCTACCGCGCCGAGCTCGGGTTCAAGGAAGGCGACTTTCCCGTCACCGAGCTCGCCGGCCGCACCAGCATCGCCATCCCCTTCCACAACCACCTCACCGCCGAGGAGGTCGACTACGTCGCCGGCGTCCTCGAGCGCGCGCTGGGGGAGGTGCGGTAGGGGAATTCCGCCTGTGATGGTCCTGGATAAGCATCGAGGAGGTGTATAGCTGCTGCACTGCTGGGTAGGTCATCCAAGACTCATAGATCTGAGGCTCGAATGGGCAAAAGGATTCACCTTCTCGTGCTCGAAAGGCGGTAAGCCGAGGCGTTCGAACTGGGAAGCTTGAAGGCCGCAGAGCCCCATGACAAATGGTGGGCTGCTCGTCCGTAGGGCGGGGACAAGGGCGGTCGGCGTGTTTATCCTCTGCAACTGATTTTTGCCACGGCTGGAAGGAATCTTGGGTGGCATGGCGAAATATTCCAGTGCGTGTTCTCGGCAACCGAGCTACGTACGGCAAAGGATTCATGCCCGATTTCCTGCCGGAAGACCGGCGACTCAAAGATTCTGTGTTGACGATTGCTTGTCAAGAAGCGTGTCGTACGCCTGCCGGAATGGGGGGATGGCGTTGGGCGAAAACGTGCTAAGTGGCTCGCTACTCCCTCGTCTCAGTCAATTAGCTCTCTTCTTTGCTCCTGGCACATTCCAGACGCTTCAGGTAGCAGCCGGGGTAAAGCAAGTGCTGTCCGGGCTATTCTCAGTAGAACCAACCGTCCTGCCTTCCGACGCTCCTGTCGAAGTTCCTCGAATACTCATGCAGGAGCGAGGTGTGGGCCAGCTTACGGTTGGGTATGCAAGAGCTGACCTTATCCTAGAGTGGCGAGCGGACCAGAGCTGGCGCGACAGGGTCACTGCTTTGAGCGAGGAATTGGCGCGTTACTTTGTTGAGCAAGCCAGGTTGAAGGTTCAGCGCCTGGGCTTTGTTGTGACATTCGGGGTCGCTGAGGACATAAACCTAGAGGCTATTCGATCACGGTACGTGGCTGTTGGCAAGATGCTAGATGCGCAAGAGATAGGTATCGCTTGGCTCCGTCGGACCAAAGTGCAGGGGATACTGGTGAATCGATGGGTGCGGTTTTCCATTTCCTCACTTCCGGGCGGAGACCGAAGCGTCGTGATCGATACCAATACTCTTCCTGAGGACCAACTCGACCTTGATGCTACCACGGTCAAGAAGATCGTGGAGACCTGTCTGGACCAACTCAGGAGTGATGCGGGTGCCATTCTTGAGTGGTAGTCTCGGAATGCAGAGCAGCAGTCTTTCATGGTGGCCAGCTGGCGCCGCCATCGAAAAGAGGAAAATGGAAGCCGTCGCGTATTTTCAAGGTATGGTAACATGGGGCGCTTCAGCCGCAGAAACGTCCTTGCCGTTGCCAGCTGAGGATTATGTCAATCTGGGGCTAGCTTTGCTGTCGGAGATCCTTGCACCGTCACAAACACGCAGTTCTACCGCGGAACGCATACAGTATACTGATCCGGGGAGATTAACCCTGGAAAGTTCCCTCACAGCGACGCAACGGGTGGTTCAACTCATGACCGAGATGAGGTGGATGCCTCTACCTGTCGCTAGCGCGGTCGACAGGTTTAAGGCCATACCGGCGGTGGAGGACGTCCGTCCGAGAATTGATGCACACAGGAACCATGCAACTCTGTGTGTTATGGTCCGCATGCCCAAGTACGATGATGCCTTGATGAACAGGCTAATTGCAGAAGAGGCAAGAGCGAGCGAATTTGCGAAGAAGCACGGCTACGTGCTGGAGTTCATGTTCCTTCCAAAAGAGCTTGCCGGCTCGCCGGACCTGGACGATGATGATTGCTCGTGCTTCTTGGACTGAGGAGAGCCTGGGGAGGCCGCCTGATGTCTTCGTGGGTTAGCCATTGGGATCAGGCACAACATAACAAGGCCCTTGCCAGTCAACTCATATCCTGCCATCCGATTACTTTCCGAGACTGGGCGATTATCGTGGCGTTCTATTCTGCCCTCCATTTTGTGGAGGCCTTCCTGGCTTTCACTGAGGGCCGGCACTGCAGCAGGGAGTACAGACGGGAGGGGTATAAATCGCTCCATGAATATCGCAAGGATGTCGTGGCTGCCGAGTTTCCCGCCAACATCGCGAGTTCCTACGAGAAACTATACAGGTTATCCGTGATGTTCAGATATCTTGAGTTCCAGGGGCATCAGGCACCTGGTCCAAATGCGGGGTGGATAGGTGACCCTGAGGTTGTGAGGCTCGTCAATACGGATTTGGCTAGTATTGAGAAAAAGGTGGCTGCCGAGATACGGCCTCATGCTAATTAGCCTTATGGTCCCCGGACAAGTCATGTCGATGTGGGCCAGGTGCGAATGAAGGCTGACAGCTTTGGAAGCACTGTGAGCGGAATCGGCACACGTCGCTGACTACCTGAGCCTGAGGTCCCCGGAGTCTCAACGGTCCATTGCCGGGTACCGAGGGAGCGCGCGTCCGCTGCTCCGAACATGTCGGCAGTAAGCATGCGGCGGCGTCAACAGCGGCATGAGCGGCCTGCACCTGCTTGGGCGCGCCTTCGGTATCGGCGAGGGCGGGATGATCGTCACCGAAGACGACCGTATAGCGCGCCTCTGCATGGACGAGCTTTCGGCCGCGCTCGGGGTCGCGCAGATGTCGCGCATCGAGGAGAACATCGCCAAACGCGAGCGGGTCGCGGCGATGTACGCGGGACAGTGTTCCGCAGCGGCGAGTCTCTTGCCGGACCTCGCCCGCTTCCGGGCCTCGTCAGGGGCACGGCGGCATGGCGACCGCAGGGCGAAGCTGGCGATCGTGAACATCGGGCATGACACCGCGCCCATCGGCAAGTCAAGTGCGGTGTCGCAACGCGATAATGCGAGCGTAGCGTACGCAGTCGTCTAGCAAGCATGGGTGTCGGACGGGGCCCCCTTTCGGGGGACCCCGCCCGACTTGCATTGACCCATCTCTCGTTTGCTTTCGGCTGGGCCACTTGGAGGTCTTGCGCCTGCTACCAAGGCTTCTCCGGGTCTGTCAGAAGCCTCCCGGGAAGCGGCGGCTCGATCTTTGAAATGTCCACTCCCATGCGGCTGAGAATAGTGGGCGCTATGTCTCTCTGATCGCCCCTCCTCTGAATCGTCTCGTCATTTGTGGCAAGGAACACGTATGGGGCCATCGAGTGAGAGGTCTTTCCTTCATCGAAACCGTGATCCGAGGTAACATAGATCCGCGTCCTCTCGTATACTCCTAGCTGCTTGAGCTTTTCCACTATGCGGCCCAGCCACCGATCTACTTCCACGATGGCGTTCGAGTAGTCCTGGGAGTTCTCGCCGTGCTTGTGCCCAGCCGCATCAGGGTCACCGAAGTGGAAGAAAGCGAAGAACCGCTCTGTGCCATACCGATCCAAGCTATTCAGGGCTAGCTGCCCCACTTCATCAGCAGGCCTTGGCCTGTCGCCCTGGAAGAGATCGATGTCTTGCTTAGCGTTGTAGTATGGCTCACCTCGACGCAGGCGTGGCTGCACTGCCCCACGATATCTTGCCTTGGCTCTCTCAGGGAGCCGCGGGAGCCGCGCGGACTGCAGCCTCGGCAGAAGCTCCTTCAGAACCCTGGAGCGGAACTCAGTCATGGTGGAGATTATGGCACGCCCGACCTTATCATCCCCGAACACCTTCTCCAGCCTTTCGAGGACCTGCTCGCGAGATATGCTCTCACTTTTCAGCCGGGTCCCGCCCAGCCGGCTCCGGGCGCGCCTGGCGATTGACATGCCTGCTCGACGCGCCCCTAAAGCCGGCCCCTGGGAACCCAGGTTTCCACCCTTGCCGGTAACCATGATCGTTGCGATGCCGTCGTCACTGAACTCGTCTTCGAGCCGCTCGAAGATTGTGTAGCCCTTTGGAATCGGCCGGTACACGGAGTTGCTGAATACCCCCGTGACCTCCGGACCATAACCCGTGAGCATCTGCGCATGGCCGGCTTTGGTGTCCGTCTTATGAGTCACGTCTATCTCCACTATCGCGCCCTCGGCTATGAGGGCTTCGAGGTTGGGCAGTTGACCCGCGTCTAGCAGCTCACGTAGGTGCTCTCTCTGCACTCCGTCCCACGAAATGAGAATCGCGTTTTCGACTGACCCGGTGGCTTCCGCTGTAATACCGACGGAGCTTGTGGCGCTAACAACGAGCAAAGCGACTAGTACACACACCAGCGCGTGCCAGGCTGCGTGATACCCTCTCCTTCCGAACCCGGACTGTCTCATGGTTAGCACCCTCCCATATGGTTTGTGGTTTCGCTCTATGTATGACGGACCATCCCCCCAAGAGGTTCCCGGAATGGAGAGGGCGATGGCGCACAGGCGCACAGGCTCACGGGCAGACGGGCAGACCGGCCGACCCGGCCGGCGGGCCGACAACCCGGTCGATCATCGAACGTTTGCGCTGCAAAAGCCGTCACTCGAAAGCAGGCAAGGCTCTTGAAGATGGAATGAGAGACTTGTTTCGCCAGGTCCCTCGACGGTACCAAAGGTAATTGGCGACCGCCCCGGCGGTCCAGCTTATGAGAAGCGAGAAGAACAGCGCATTGGGGGACCCTGCAGGGTACATTTGGCTTCTGGTAAGCCACGCCCAGAGATACGCAACGGGCACACGCACTACGACGGTGGTGAACATGGAAATCCACATGGGCGGCATGGTGTCGCCGGCTCCTCGCATGATGCCTCCGAAGACCTGGGAGACCGCCATGGCCACATATCCCGCGGCCAATATGCGGATCTGCCTTACGCCGAGGCGGATGATCTCCTCGGTTGTGGTGAACATGGTTATCAGGTTCCTGCCGAACAACAGCAACGCGGCCACCAGCACAAAGGATGTGGACAAGCTGATTTTCAATATGTCCCTTGTCCCCTGGTTGACCCGGTCCATTCTGCCCGCCCCGATGTTCTGGCCGACAAAGGTAGCAATAGCCATGCCGAAGGTGAAGTTGGGCATCATTGCGAAGCCGTCAATTCGCATGACCGCGGTTGTGCAGGTCACTACCTGATAGCCCATGCTATTGGCCAGTGCCTGCACGACGACCATGGACATCGAAAAGATCGCCTGCGTAACGCCTGCCGGCAGCCCCAACCGCAGTAGCTGCCCGGTCAGCTTCTTGCATGGGACCAGGTTCGCGCCATTCGTGTTCACGACGTCTTTCATAGTATGTAGCCTGATCATGCACAACACCGCAGAGATGGCTATCGAAATGACCGTTGCCACGGCAGCGCCTGCGACTCCCATACCGAGGCCTGCGACCAACCAGATGTCCAAGACTATATTTAGGAACGACGTCAGCAGCAGGGTGAGCAATGGAAAGATAGAATTGCCCAGTCCGCGAAGGATTCCCGATAATATGTTATAGAATCCGACCCACACGATTCCCCAGAGGATGATAGTGAGATACGAGCGAGCCATATCGAATGTTTCCACAGGCGTGTTTGTCATCATCAATAGGGAATCCACCAGAGGTATGCCGACAGCCACAACCAGAAGCGAAGACACTGCTGCCAAGCTGATGGCATTGCCAATTGTGCGCGAAAGCGACTCTCTGTCCTTGGCCCCATAATATTGTGCAACCATGATACCTGCGCCCGTCGAGATCGACATGAAGAGGACATACAGCAGGTTGATGACAGGAATGGTCGTCCCGATGGCTGAGAGGGCTTTATCACCCACATAGCGACCTACAATGACTGAATCGGCGGTGCTGTACATCTGCTGGGCCAGGTTGCCGATGAGCAGGGGTAAGGAAAAACTCAGCAAGGCGGACCTTGGTTTGCCCACCGTCATGTCCTGAGCGCCGAACAGTGCATTGAGCTTCTCGATCATGCAGCAACCACCTTTTCCCTGATGATTATGACATGTAAACACTGATAACGCAATGTAGGGTTTCAAGCCGCCTCATGTCCATCCACCCCTCCCTCGCTCCCCTGATCGACCTCATCGAGTTGGGATGCCTCGCTCGCGTGATGGAGGCCGGAGCGTTCCACTTCTAGATAGTGGGAAACGTGAGGGTGGAGGTCACGGACCTGAGGCCACGGGCCACTCTGGAGGAGCAACTGCAGAGGAGCGCCGTACGCCAGACGCGCGTCGACGACATCGGGATCGGGCTTCGCTTTGTCGAAGACGCGGATCGCATCTCGAACCGTGGGACGGTATGACCTCTTGTGTCGTGGTCCTGGCAATTGAAGGAAGTCCTGAACTGAAGCTGGGTCGGAGCGTCCCTATCCAGTTCTGATGGCACTTCTCACTACGTGTCAGTCGTTAGGGCGGGCGCTGGCAGCCCGGAGCACTATTTCTGTGTGGCTGTGCGTGCGCTCGCAATAGCAATTGAGGCGGGGGTGCCTGCAGGAGTGGCGTACACGGCTCTAAAGATCTCGCGGTCAGCCGCTGTATTGACGACATTAAAGACAAACTCGGTCTCGAAGCAAGCGCGCCTGTTCACTGGAGAAACATGAAGCACGCAAGTATGCGCCGCTTCATGATCGACCGTGTCAAGAAGGAGGACCTCGTTATCTCGTATGTTGTATGCGATACGTACGACGACAGGATCAAAAGGGTTATCTTGAGCGCATCCAGAAGGATCCGTTGTGCCGGGTCAAGAGAGGCGTGATTGATCTTAGCCGGGTGCGGTGCCAGGCGACGCGCCAGGTGAAGCTGTTGCAGGTTGCTGACATGTGTAATGGGGCTTGTTTCAACGCGCTGGAGTACGATAGGTTCGGGTATTACGACGAGAGGTACCTATTGGGACTGTTTGGGACTGTGGAGCAAGATCTACCGGAGGAAGGATAACTTGTTTAGCTACGGGCTGAAGTTCTTGCCAAGCGGCCTTCACGATGAGGAGTGGGTTAGGAAGAGTTACCCGTGGCTGGGGTGCAAAGAATGAAGAATGCAGACCCCGAGCTCAAGGATCCCACACGTCAAAGCGTGCTGCCGGCTATCAACCGACCTTGAGTTAACCTCGCGCATGTCTACACTTTAAGTAGAACCAAGTCGGTAACCATTGTCAATGGCAGTAAATGGCATCAGCAGCGGCCGGAGCTCGCTGACGAATGTCTCCCACCAGTCGGCCATGCCCGATGTTGTCCATGTGATGCCGTGTGCGACCACGTGATGCACAGCTTCCAGGAGGCGGGGATCGGCTGCCGCCCGTATTTCACCCCCATCCACCTGCAGTCCTTCTACCGCGCCGAGTTCTGCCTTAAGGAGCGGGACTTCCCCGCCACCGAGCTCGCGCGGCGCACGAGCATCGCCATCCCAGTCCACAACCACCTCACCGCCGGGGAGATTGACTATGTAGCGGACGTCCTCGAGCGCGCGCTGGAGGAGGTGCGGTAGGCACACTCACGATCCTCGTGGTCGCGATGCCATGGAGGCGGGCGCCGAGAGGGCATGCCCGGTGCAGACAGAATCGCCCGCCTCTCGTGAGTGCTGGGCTCGGCAGGAGACAGGGCTAACGCTACTCTGCCAGATAGGCAGCGCGTGGCAGTTGAACCGCAGAATTGGAAGTCTTTGGGTCCCATAATCACTACACGCACCCCTATTGTCAGGAATTCCGCAAGGGATGGAACGTGACAGGGCGGTAGAGCACGGGTGAAGCTGTAAGGGACGAATTGGAAGGAGGATGTCCCAAAGAGCGTGGAATTTGAGGTGGCGGCTCCCGGCTCCGTTATGGTAAAACGGAGCTGTAGGAAGAAGGAGGGAGCCG
>ENA-UPAD01001868-UPAD01001868.1-bioreactor-metagenome-genome-assembly--contig:-NODE-1868-length-19019-cov-5.812909_pt1 | contig 19019 bp, 20 predicted proteins | sample MGYA00238179_ERZ772710 | MGnify/ENA primary metagenome ERZ772710 (study PRJEB29004, sample SAMN07631245) | bioreactor metagenome | isolation source: Switchgrass digestor | place: USA: Dartmouth...
GCATTAAGGTAGATGGAACCGACAGGATTTTTGCCCAGGCTTATTCTTTCCTCCCGGCTTTCAAGGCCATGATCGGCTGCATTACGAAGCAAATGCATTAACGGATCTCCGATTTCATCGATAACTGTACGGTCAAGTTCCGTATCCTCACCGCTCATGTAAAGCTCCATCTCTTTGCCCAAAGTCTTTGACAGGTCACGGATCATTCTCGGGAAACGGTTCACTACGGTTTCTATAGGAACCATCCTTACTTTCATGACCGATTCATGTAGATTTGACGTTATTCGTTCAAGGTATTCGATTTGATCAAAAAAGTCCGCATTTGCCTGTTGATCAAACGCACTGCTGTAAGATACAATACTGTTCTTGGCTATAATAAGCTCACTTACCAAATTCATAAGAACATCCAGTTTTTCTATATCCACACGGACAGAGCGATTTGCTATCGGTTTGGAAGCCTGTTTTTGATGATTTTGCGTTCCTTCTTTTGAGGAATCCTTGTTTTCGGTCTTAGCAGCGGAAAATCCGCCTTCCTCCTGCCTTAAAGCCGTCAGATATGAATTAAGTTCACTTTCTTCAAGCCGTACATAATCGGCAACAACTTCCTTAACCTCGGAAACAGCCATGACATAATTAATAAGATTCTCAGGTGTTTCTTTGGTGATAATAAAAGCCGAAAAGTCAAAGTCAAATTTTTCGTCTTCAAGATCCTGGGCGCCGGGATACAGCTTTATTATCTCCCCGTGTTCTTCCAGAACCTTGTTAATCATAAAGGCCCTGGCCCCTTTCAGAACACAGTCTTCCCTGATATAAATTGTCATTCCTACAACATCCAGATTAAGGGATGTAGCTTTTGCTATGGCCTTCTTTTCATGGTCTTCCAGTTTTAAGGCCTTAAATTTATTCTTTCCGACATTTTCGGGTACGGCCGTGGTTACCTTTTGAGCAGAAACTTTTTCAGACGGTGCGGTTGATTTTCCCAGACCTTTGTCCAAAATCTCTTTCAATGCATCGATTATATCGTTGTATTCCTGATCACCTTCTGTACCGTCGGTTTGAATGTTGGCCAGATAATTCTCCAATGCATCAAGACCCTTGAACAAAACATCAATAAGATCCGAAGTCACTTTCATCTTGCCGTTACGAATCTCCGAGAACACATTTTCCATATCGTGGGTCAGATGCTGCATTTTTTGATATCCCATGGTTCCGGCCATTCCTTTCAGGGAATGGGCAGCACGGAATATCTCATTAATTGTTTCTTCATTCTCAGGCTCCTTTTCAAGGATAAGAATATGTTCATTTAATGACTGCAGATGTTCTTTTGACTCTTCGATAAAAATATCAAGATATTGACTTACATCCATGTTGATACCCCCACATTTCTTATGATAGCATCGGCAATGCCTTCAAGTGATACTTCCTCATCAACCAGTCCGGTTTGTTTAATCATTTTCGGCATTCCGTACACCACACTGGTTTTACTGTCCTGAGCTATCACATATATATTCTTTTTCTTTCCTAATTGTAAAATTCCGGCTGAGCCGTCGCTCCCCATACCGGTAAGCACAACACAGATAATTTCATCATAATCGGTATTTGCAAGCGATTCATACATTATATCGGCGCAGGGAATAAGTCCGTGCCTTGGCGGTTCTTTGGATAATCTTATTAAATGGTTCCCTTTTCCGTCTTTGACAACCCGTAACTGCATGCCTCCTTTTGCTATATAAGCACTGCCCTTTTTTATTACGTCGCCGTCCTCAGCCTCTTTTACAGGAATATTGCTTAAACCGTCAAGTCTTTCCGCCAAAGATTTTGTAAAGCCTTCGGGCATGTGCTGAACAATGACAACTCCGGCATTCAGATTCTGTGGCAGTTTTGGTATGATTGAATGAAGGGCTTTGGGTCCTCCGGTAGAACAGGCAATTGCCACCAGTTTGCTTTTGCTTCCGAATAATTCTGATGACATGTTTTTATTTTCGGATGGCCTGTTCCTTGTCCAGTTATCTTCAGACTGACGCTGCTGCGGTTCGGGAAGGTTAACATTAGTCGCCATAGCAAGACATGCAAGAAGCCTTCCGTTAAATTCTTCGCTTCCTAATTCATCCGGTGTCTCCGGCTTTGTGACAAAATCAAAAGCCCCCAACTCCAAAGCATATATTGTTTTCATTTTTTCAATATTAGAGACGGAACTCATTACAACCACTACCGTTTTGTATTGCTTTTTAATCTCTTTTAAAAGCTCCAGGCTGTCGAATTTCGGCATATTTATATCGAGAAGCACCGCATCTACTGTACCGATATTCCCTTTAAGCATGATTAGTCCGTTATTAATATTCGCTGCAACACCGATTACATGAAATCTGTCATCCGCCTCTATTATATCAGAGATTGCCCTTCTCATGGTTGCAGAGTCATCAATTATTAAAATATTTTTTGCCATAATGTCTCATAAACCTTTCTATTTACCATAGAAAGCTATTTTTTCTCATTTTTTCTGCGTATCCGTTCCTGTTCAAATATGTATTTTATCAAATCCTCCCTGTCGTTGGGGCTGATATTGCAAAATTCGACCCTGTGTTCAAATATACCGGTTTTATTGTACATTTTTTCCGATACTATTACTTCCGAAATGATTTCCAGGTTTTTTACCTTGTTTTTTATAGTAAAATTTAATTTTATTATTAATTTTTCACCGGAATTTAATTTTTCCCCGGAATTAAACCTGCAGCCGCCTCCGCTTAAATCGGTAATACAACCGTCCGTCCATGTGTTACGTATTTCCTCCAGTCTTTTTTCAATCCCAGACTGTTCCTGCGGGGTAATAGAATTGTCAAACATCAATTTTTCCTCTAGTCTCTTTTCTTCGCCGGTAATACGTCTGTATTTTATGTCATGAATACATTCCAAACGAAAATATTGCCTTCTTTGAACCTTCATAAGTTCTGAGGTAAGCTTCACCGCTATCATTGTCATATTATTTTCCCGGTATACGTTAAGCATATAACCGTTACATTGATATAAGCCTTTTTCGGTATAAAAATACAGCCTGTAACTGCTCCATTTATTCAACATAACAATCTTATTGAATTTTATTGGCGAAGCTATACTTATGGTATCTTCATCGATATAATCGACTACCTGACTGACATAGGTATTGGCGGATTCAATAGGTTTGCCCTTCTGATCCAACTGTTTTAATTCTATTTTATCCCCAATTCTCACCAGTTCCCGTAGCATATATCCTCTCCAATCACTTCTTGCCCATGGACTTAAATAAATAATTGAACAAATGGGCAATTCCTTTTTTATCAATTCTTTTGCTTTCATTCAATTCTGCGTTGCATAATTTCATTGCAAAATTAGTTATATATCTGGAAAAATCCGAGTCCGGAAACGCGCATATTACCGGAAGCTGTTTCATAACTGCTTTTGAAACGGAAACGTCCATCGGAAGATAACCGAGATATTCCGGCTTAAGCTTTAGGAATTTTGCTGACACAAGGCTTAATTTTTTATAAATTTCTTCGCCGTTATCATCTTTGGTAATTCGGTTGACAATGATTCTTATGGTGGTATTGTCACTTGAAAAATTTGCTTTTCTGTTTAGTGTCTTTAACAGGGCATAAGCATCTGTTATTGATGTTGGTTCGGGTGTCGTAACCAGTAAAACTTCCGAACTGGCTGTCACAAATTCCAACACTGTATCGGTAATTCCCGCACCGGTATCAATGATTATAATATCTGCAATTTTATCCAATTCCTCTAATTTACTTACCAAATATGCAATCTGTTCCTTTGTCAGATTTGTAAGCTCCTGAATTCCGGAGCCTCCGGAAATAAAACCAATATTTTCAGGCCCCCGGGTAATTATATCCGATAAATTTTTGCCTCTGAACATTAAATCCGCCAGATTATATAAGGGCCGAATTCCCAACATGACTTCGACATTGGCCAGACCGAAATCGGCATCCAATATCACTACTCTCTTGCCGATACGGCTTAAAGCAATTGCCAGATTTACCGTAATACTGGATTTCCCCACACCGCCTTTTCCACTTGTAACCGTAATAATTCTTGCTGTCTGTTTCGGAGAACTTTGCTGACTGTTAACCTGTTCCGACGCATACTGACGCTCAATTATTCTCCTTAGCTTGTCCGCCTGGTCCATATATTAATGCCCCCTCAACAACTGCTTTGCAATACTTTGTGGATCAATTTTTTCGATATCATCCGGTACATCCTGACCGAATGTGGCATAGGACAGGGGTGCATTTGTCAGCATTCTGATATTAAATATATTTCCTACATAATTGGTTTCATCGAGTTTTGTAAAAATCAGACTGTAATCGGCTATTTCAGAATATACTTCCGTTATCGCAATCAAATCATGATATTTTGTCGTTGCACTTAGAACCAAGTAAATTTCCCTTTCCTCTTTCGGAATTGCATTAATCAGTTTTTCCAAATCGTCCTTGTGATCTTTATTTTTGTGAGAGCGTCCCGCAGTATCTACAAATATTAAATCACAATCGGCAAATTCAGTTCTTGAATCTTTCAATTCATCTTCATTATATACAACCTTAATAGGAACCCCCAGAATATTGGCATAAGTTCTGAGCTGTTCCACCGCCGCAATCCGGTATGTATCGGCTGTTATAAAAGCGATTTTCGCTTTCTCTTCCAGCTTATACTTGGACGCCAGTTTGGCAATGGTGGTTGTTTTCCCGACACCCGTAGGACCGATAAAAAATATAAATTTCGGGGTGTTTTCCACGGGGGTAATTACTCTGGGTTGTCCCAGTTTTAAAACAATCTTCTGATATACGCCGGACAGAATATTGTCCATGGAAGCATCCTTATTCAATATCCCTTCGATTTCACCTATAATCTGATTCGCATACTTTTCATCCACTTCATTTAAAATAAGCTGATTATACATAAGTTGTATGAAAGGTAAATTTTTATTGAACGGTTTGTTCTGATTATATTCCTTCTCGGATACTTCCCTGTGGCCAATTTGCTTTTCCAAAAGGTTTTGCAAATTATCAAGTTTTTCTTCGATTGCCGATGTCTTTACCGACGAACCGGATTCCTTTCCGGCTTTATCCTCCGGTTCATCGTCATATATGATATCCGGAAAAATCCTTTTTTTGGTCAACGGTTGCCTTTCATTTTTGTTATAATTATTATCATTATCGTCCAAGGCAGCCGTAACTTCCACAACAGGCTTTTTGAATAATTTATATATGCCTTTGGGAGATATGGTTTTAATATTCATTATAACAGCGTCCTTGCCCAGTTCTTCCTTTGCGAGCATAATTGCATCTTTCTCTGTATTGGCCTGAAATTTCTTGATAATCACTAGACTGTCACCATCCCTACCGACTGCAATTCAACGTCAGAATCTATCTCATTATATGATATTACAGTTAAATCCTTAAAGTAATCCTGCGTAAGCCGTTTAAAATAAATACGCACAATGGGTGACGTTATTATAATAGGATTCTTCCCGAGCTCCTCCAGTTTTTGTATTTCGTTCTGGACCGAATTGATAATCTCCTTGGTGATTTCAGGATCCAGAGCCAGATAAGCTCCATGTTCGGTCTGTTTTACTGAATCCATAATCTCCTGTTCGACCTTTGGATCCAGAGTTATTACACTGGTTGTCTCCCCTTCGGGGAAGAATTTCTTTGATATAGCCCTCTTTAAACTTTGCCTTGCATATTCGGTCAGAACATCAATATCCCTGGTGGTAGGTGCATAATCCGCCAAAGTTTCCAGGATGGTAACCAAATCTCTGATAGATACTTGTTCCCGCAACAGGTTTTGAAGAACTTTTTGAATTTCACCTACAGTTAACAGCTTGGGAACCAATTCGTTTATCAATGCTTCGTTACTTTCCTTAATGTTGTCAATTAATTTCTGTACATCCTGTCTTGTCAGCAATTCATGGAGATGCCGTTTTATAATCTCCGTCAGATGGGTGGCAATAATCGACGGCGGATCGACAACCGTATAACCCAATGATTCCGCCCGCTCCCTCTGGCTTTCGGTAATCCATATTGCCGGTAATTTGAATGAAGGTTCCAAAGTAGGTATACCGGTTATTTCCTCTTCAACATAACCCGGATTTATGGCTAAATAATGATCAAACAGGATTTCTCCTTCGCTTACCTGTACGCCTTTGATCTTAATTATGTACTGGTTGGGATTAAGCTGGATATTATCCCTTAAACGAATCATAGGCACAACCGCCCCCAGTTCCAGGGCAATCTGTCTTCTTATGAGGACAACACGATCAAGCAAATCACCTCCCTGATTGACATCCGCCAGCGGTATCAAACCATATCCGAATTCAAGCTCAATCGGATCTACATGCAGCAATGATGCCACATTTTCCGGCTTTCTTATTTCATTAGCCTCGGCTTCTTCGGAAGATACTTCTTTTTCTATTGAAGAAATCTCAAGTTTCTTTGATATTGTCCTTCCCGATATGATAAATGCCAGACCATAACCGCAAAACAGGAAGATATTCATCCCCGCCAAAACGCCTATTGCAATCATGCTGGCTCCTACGATATAAAGAACCTTCGGTATTGAAAAAAGCTGACTGATAAGCAGATCTCCGAAATCCGCTTCTTTTGATACCTTGGTAACAAGAATACCGGTTGCAAGGGATATCATTAGGGACGGGATCTGGGATACAAGTCCGTCACCGATGGTAAGTAACGCATATTCCTGGAATGCTTCAGCGGCCGACAGCCCCCTGCTCATCATGCCCGTGACTGTACCGCCCGCTACATTAATAAGAGTAATTATCAGTCCGGCTACCGCATCGCCTTTTACATATTTGGTAGCACCGTCCATGGAGCCGAAGAATGCCGCTTCATCCTGTATTCTCTGCCTGCGCTCCCGGGCTTCTGCATCCGTAATGGCTCCGGTATTTAAATCCGCGTCAATTGCCATCTGTTTACCCGGCATCGCATCAAGGGTAAATCTGGCCGTTACTTCAGCAATACGTTCCGAACCTTTGTTGATTACTATAAACTGTACCATGATTAAGACTATAAAAATAATGATTCCGACAACTATATTTCCGCCTCCGACAAATTCGCCAAAAACCCTAATAACATCGCCGGGATCTCCTGTTGTCAAAATCAGCCTGGTACTGGAAACGTTCATAGCAATCCTGAAAATTGTCGTAAACAGCAAAATTGTCGGAAATGTTGACATATTAAGAGCTTCCTTGGTGAATATCGCATTGAAAAGCACTACCAAAGATATTGCGATATTCAATGCCAGGAAAAAATCCAGCAAAAAGGGACTCATGGGTACAATTAAGAATATAACTGCTGTTAATATATATAGTCCGACAAATATGTCATTTTTTTTCATGCCTAGTCTCCCATGCCTTTCCGGAAATATTGATACAATAAAACAATACAGGTGTTTTATATCTTACCTTTTAATTTATATACATAAGCAAGAACCTCCGCCGTCATCTGATACAATTCCGGAGGTATCTCTGCACCGATTTCGACATTATAATAAAGCATTCTTGCAAGCGGTTTATTTTCAACTATTTCTATATTGTGCTCCTTGGCAATTTCTTTTATCTTTAAAGCCAGATAATCGGCTCCTTTAGCCAACAGAACCGGCGCATCGGCTACATCTTTATCATATTTTATGGCAACAGCCAAATGGGTAGGGTTAGTTATAACCACATCTGCCTCAGGGACCTGCTGCATCATTCTTCTTCGGGAGACCTCCATCATTTTGCTTCTGATTTTACGTTTTACCTGAGGATCTCCTTCAGTCTGTTTAAACTCTTCTTTAACTTCCTCTTTTGTCATCCGCATTTCTTTTTTGAATTTGATTTTCTGGTAAATATAATCCGCCAGACCGATAAGCAGATATATCAAACTTATTTTTAGACCCAGGTCCAGTACAAGATCTCCTATAAGTGCCATTCCCTGATATAAATCCATATCATATAAAATCAGAAGGGTATTCCATTTGTTTTTTAGGGTACTGTATGCAACATAACCGATGACTATTATTTTTATGACTTCAATTCCCAGAGAAACCAATTTCTCCAGAGAAAACATCTTCTTAAAGCCTGTAATCGGATTTATTTTACTTAATTTAGGTTTGAGAGGTTTGGCTGACAGGGTCCATTTAACCTGATACAGTACGACTGCAAAAGATACCACAACAGCTACGGCAAGTAAGGGAAGACTGGTTATTAGTATTTTTCCGACAGAAGATCTGAGAATTCCTTCGGCCGTTAAGGCCGTGAATTCCCCGTCAACCGCTTTTTCGAAATACTGAAAAAAGCTGCGAAAATTTTCTATAAACTTATTTCCCATAAATCCTATGAAAATTTTTAATGCAAGGAAAAAAGCCACCAATTCGACGGAAGTAGTAAACTCGTTACTTCTTGCCACCTGACCTTCTTTTCTTGCATCGGTCAGTTTTTTGGGGGTAGGTTCCTCTGTCTTTTCGGCACCCTCCGCAAAAAACTGCAGATGATAAGGCAGCATATTTTTTTGTCCGCTTATAATTTCCATATAATTGTGTTCCAACTATTCCACCTTATCCTTTGTTATTTACAAGTTGAAAAGTTTAATCAATTTTTTTATGTACCCGGGCCCGATGACATTAATTCTATAATCGTCTTCAGCATTTCCATCATTTTATTATATATAAAATCTCCAACCGAAGGTACGAGTCCGATAATCAGATAAAGAATAAAAAGTCCGACCACTATTTTCAACTGTATACCGATAACAAACATATTCATCTGCGGTGCCGCTTTTGCCAGGATGGCCAAAACAATATTCACCGTCAATATGGCCGCATACATAGGAAGTACAATTCTCATGGCTATTACAAAATAGTCTGCCACAAACTTCACCATCAGCCGGTACATATTAGGGGGAAATACCGCGTCTCCCAAGCCGATAACTTTAAAAGAATCCACCACCGCCCTGATAAAATAATGATGCAAATTGGTTATAAGCATCATCAGAAGAACCAGATAACCGTAAAGATTGGCGGATATGGATGTTTGGGTATTCGTCAGGGGATCCAATTGATTTATCATGGAAAAACCTATCTCCATATCCATTATCTGTCCGGCAAAAGACAAAATATGGTATGCAATATTCGAAAAATAACCCATTAAAACACCTGCAATCGTTTCCCTGACCACCAAAATTGCATATCCAATTACTCCGTCATATTCGGGCATGGACACAGGTACGGTATAATACAGTATTATGGCTAAAAATATGGAAAATCCCGCTTTTACTCTGACGGGAATATTCTTTAGCGAAAGAATCGGTGCGGTATAAACAAACCCGCTCATTCTGGCCAGTATTAAAAATAATATTTCCAAATTATCCAATCTGATTGTCATAACGCACTAATATAATAGCTAAAATTTGTAAACAGTTCCTGCATGAATTCTTTTATTGTTGTCAGCATCCAATTGCCACACAGTATTAGAATCAACAAAACCGCAATAAGTTTTGGGACAAAAGTGAGTGTTTGTTCCTGGATGGATGTAACGGTCTGCAATATACTCACTATCAGACCGACAATTAAGGATGCAAGTAATATGGGAGCCGCAACCTTAATTATTGTAAATATTGCATCCCTGGCTATGTCTATAACAACATTTTCATTCATAAATAACTCCTTTTAGTTTGAGCTTATCAGTAAAATGTCTTTACCAATTCTCCTATAATAAGATTCCAACCGTCGGCAAAAATAAACAGTAATATTTTAAACGGCATGGAAATCATGGTAGGCGGAAGCATCATCATACCCATTGACATCAGAGCCGACGCAACAACCATATCGATAATAACAAACGGTATGTATATCAAAAAACCTATTATAAAGGCTTTTCGAAGTTCGCTGATGATAAAGGACGGGATTATGACCGTAAGCGGTATGTCATCGACTGTTTCAACATTATCGATTTCCGCTATATCCATAAACAGTCTCAAATCCTTTACGTCCGTTTGCTCCAGCATGAAAGTTCTTAAAGGTGCAACTCCCGCTTTAAATGCTTCTTCCTCGGTAATTTCTCCTTTTGATAATGGCTGTATGGCCTTTTCGTTTATCTCGGTGAATACCGGAGACATAATGAAAAACGTCAGGAACAACGCCAACCCGGCCAATATCTGGTTGGGAGGTGTTGTATTAGTGCCCATGGCCGACCTTACAAAATGCAGGACTATGATAATCCTTGTAAAAGATGTTACCATAATCAATATGGACGGTGCCAGGCTTATAACCGTAAGTATCAGCAATATCCGCAAGGTGGCGGGCAGACTTTTCTCATCCTCATCCGTTTTCAATGTGAATTCGAGCGGTCCCAGAACACCGCTGACATTATTGCCGGTGTCTGAAACATTTTTATCCGTATCATCAGTTGTTATGGTATCCTCTATATTTGCAGCTGATACCTTTTTTACATTGGATAAGGACAGTAAACCTAATGCCAAAAGGAGCACGGCAATTACCATCCTTATCCCAAATTTTTTTAATTCCGATGCAATCATGGATACCAACCTTTACTCTTTTTTGCTTTTAAGCTTTTCAATTATTTGACTGAAAGATAATTTATCTCCCTCCTTAACCTCAAAGGTCAGGATTTTGTCTTTGTCAACTTCAGTTATATATGTAACATGGTCTTTCGAAACTCCCAAAACCACAAATTTGTCAGCAATTCTTACCAGCAGCAAAAGATTGTTTGAATTTACTTTAAACATTTCAATAATTTCAAAATTGCTGCTTTTTAACTGCCCCATCTTATATTTGCCTATAAACCTTGTTGTATAATAAGCGGCTATCAAAATGATAACCAATATTATACACAAACCGAGCAGTTGTAAAACATTATCCCATGCGGAAACCTTTTCGGAAACGGTTGTTTCCGGTGCATTTTTAAGTTTACTCAGTAACTCTTCCTCTTTATTGCTCTGTAAAAATATCAGGGTATTAAGTGACAGACTCATTTACCCCACAGCTTTCTTAACGGCCTCAAGCACTCTGTCAGCCTGAAACGGTTTAACGATAAAATCTTTTGCTCCCGATTGAATCGATTCGATAACCATTGCTTGCTGTCCCATGGCTGAACACATAATGACATTGGCTTTAGGATCGATTTCTTTTATCTTTTTCAATGCTTTTATACCGTCCATTTCCGGCATTGTAATATCCATCATTACGAGATCCGGTCTGGTTTCGGCATATTTTTCAACTGCTTTAATACCGTTTTCAGCTTCTCCGGCGATAGTGTAACCGTTTTTAACCAGGATATCTTTGATCATCATTCTCATAAATGCTGCATCATCACAGATTAAAATACTCTTTGCCATACCAACTCTCCTATCTAATGTAATATTTTCTGTCCTTGTTTGACTATTTCTGTCACTCTGATACCAAAAGCTTCTTCCATAACAACTACTTCACCCTTGGCAACGAATTTGCCGTTTACCAGAACATCTATCGGTTCACCGGCAAGTCTGTTAAGCTCAATAATCGTGCCGGGTGCAAAATCAAGAATTTCTTTAATGGATTTGCTTGTCCTGCCAAGTTCTACGGTTACCTCAAGCGGTACGTCCATCAACAAATCGATGTTTTCCGGTGGTACCGTTTGCGGCCCCGTAGGCGTAAACGGTGCAAACTGCGCCGGCTGTACATTAACGTCACGAACAGGTTGCTGCATATATGGTGATTGATTTGGAATATATGGTGTTTGATTTGACATATATCCCGAAGGCATGCTTGCTTGTTGTGACATTTTCAGCCCCCTTTCATCATCTTTGGGAGTAGTTTCAGGTTTATTCTCCCTGGTCCCAACCGGTTCTTCCGGCTGAGCGGAATGAGCATTAATAAATTCTCTATAAAGATTTCTTGCAAAATCGAATGGATAAAGCTGCATTAATATGCTGTCAACCAAATCGCCGATTACCATATGGAAGGATACCTTAACAAAGGAACCTTTCAGGAAATCCGCTATATTCTCGCCGCTGACTGTATCCCCCATGTCAACTACGGTTGCAGACGGCGGCGTAATTGATACTCTTTTTTCAAGCATTGAAGAGATCGAAGTGGCTGCCGAACCCATCATCTGGTTCATGGCCTCGCATATGGCACTCAAATGCATTTCCGATAATTCGCCGTCAATATTTGTTCCGTTACCGCCCATCATCAGATCGGTAATAATTTTAACGTCTTTTTCTTTTAAAATCAAAATATTATTACCGTCCAGACCGTCTTCATAATAAATCTGAATAAACACACAAGGTCTGTCATAGCTGTTGGCTACATCCTTCCAGGTAGCATATTCTACAACGGGAGTTGTAATAGTAACTTTTTGATTTACTAAGGCAAACAGAGTTGTCGCGGCAGTACCCATACTGATATTGGATATTTCGCCTATGGCATCTTTTTCGGCGTCCGTCAGCGTCTCTGTTTCATTTTTTTCGTGGTCATCTGCTCCTGCTCCCAAACCATTAAGCAGGGCATTTATCTCTTCTTGGGACAACATTCCATCCATAGTCTGTTACTCCTCTCCATGTATAATTGACGAAATCTTAACTGCATATGAACCCGAATAAGCACCCGGAAGAGCAGTGAATTTATACAAATTTCCAACGTAAACAGCCAGCTCATCGGTTACTTTGGTATTAAGCTTTATGATATCACCCCGCTGCATGTTCATAAAATCATTAACCGATATTGTGCTTTTGCCAAGTATGGCTCTTATTGGAACTTTTGCTTTCGATATCGCAATTTCTATTAACTCTTTGTAGGATTTATTATCACTTGTCTTCATTGTTGAATACCAATATTTTGTATTCAACTTGTCTATGACTTTTTCAAGACAAACATACGGCAGGCATAAATTCATCATGCCTTCTATATTACCGATTTTAATATTCAAGGTAACAATTGAAATCATCTCACTGGGAGAAATAATCTGGGCAAATTGTGAATTGGTTTCAATCCTTACAAGCCTAGGTTCAAGCGCTATAACATTTGCCCAGGGATCCCTCAGCAAATTGGTGCATATAACAAATATCCGCTCAATAATGGAAAGCTCTATTTCAGAAAACTCTCTCGGTTTTTCAAGAGGATATCCTCCTCCTCCAAGCATCCTGTCAACAATCGCATACCCGAGATTTGTTGACATCTCCATGATGATATTCCCCTCTAAAGGAGAAAATTCAATTATCCCCAATAAAACCGGATTTGACAGGGCATTGGTAAATTCTGAAAATGTTACCGCTTCCGAGTTGACAACCTCAACCTGTACACTCTTTCTTAAGTAAGCCGGAAGATTGGTAGACAAAAGTCTTCCGTAATGTTCAAATATAATGTTCAGTGTCCGCAGATGTTCTTTCGAAAACTTGGACGGTCTTTTAAAATCATAGTTTTTTATATTTTTTTCGCTGGTCTGCTTGAAATCCTCCGCATCAAGTTCACCGCTGCTTAAAGCAGCCAGCAGGTTGTCTATTTCATGTTGGGTTAAGACGTCGCCCATATATCTACCTCCTAGGTTTTACACCACCCATAATACCACAAAATTACCGTAATATCATCATTTTTCTTAATTATACATTATATTTCCGAATGATACATTGATAATAAAGTCGGATTTAAAAAGTTCCTGAATGCGGACAAGAACCTGACTCTTAATTTTGTCCTTTTTTTCAGGTATTTCATCTTTTGTGTATTTGGCAAATTCATCTGTTACAATTTCTTTAATATTGTTCTCATACTGTGATATATATGGCTGGAGTTTTTCGTAATCATCATGGGTCTTGTTAAGAGATAATGACAAATATAATACGGCATAATGATCTTTACCGTCATCGTTGTCTTTAAGTCTGCATGTCAGCTTATCAGAAAACAAATAAGTTTCGATATCCGACACACTGAGATTTTCAATATTCTCAGGAGATTCGAGTTCCAAATCAACCAACTGGGCAACTTTATCTACCAGTTTTATTGTTTTATTTGCCGCAGGTACCATGACAAAAATCAAAACTGCGGAAAGTACAATATTCACCAGACACATTGCCATTATAATAATTGTTAATATATTTTTTTTCATCTAAGTCTCACCTTTTCTATGTAATTTTTATCTGCCGCTGTACTCATTATATATCCTGATTTCGATTCTCCGGTTTTTGGCTCTTCCTTCCGGTGTACTGTTATCCGCAACCGGTTCATATTCCCCTCTGCCTGAATATTTCAGCCTCTCAGGGTCAAGATTGCATTTATCTATCAGGTATTCGGCAGCATTTATTGCCCTTGCGGATGACAGCCAGTTATTGTTTTTATAAATATTGCTTTTGCTGACGGGAACATTATCCGTATGCCCGATAATCTCTATAATATAGCCGTCAAAATTCTTTAAAACCTCTCCGATTTTCGAAAGAATCGGCTCAGCTTCGGGCCTGAGTTCTGCCTTGCCGGAATCAAACAGGATTGAGCCTCTCATCGAAAGCTGAACATATCTATATTCAGGATCTATGCTAAGTTCCACATAATTGCCGATATCATTCTCTTCGACCAGATCTTCGACGGTTTCGTACATCTTGCCGGATACTTCCTGCATCTTTTCCTTAATCACTTCATATGCTTCGTCGATTTCCGAAGCACTTCCTTCGGACGATGAATCTGTTTCATCTTCTGTCTCTGTTTCTGTTCCGTTTACGGTATTGCTTATATAATCATCAAGATTATTAAGCTGAGTCATTCCCGAAGTAATAAGCGGTCCGTCGCCCAACTCATCCGTTCCTTCAAATATGCCGAAGGAGTTGGACATTGATATTGCTATGTTCTGAAACTTTGATTCATTCATGTCCGACATGGCAAAAAGCATTACAAAAAAGCACAGTAAAAGGTTCATCAAATCGGCAAAGGTATTAAGCCATGGTTTATCGCCCCCGCCGGTATCCGTCCTCCTTTTTCTAGCCAATATTTTCACCGCCTTCTTCTTCATTAAAAGCACGTTTACGGGACGGCGACAAGAAGGACTTTAACTTCTCCTCAATTACTCTGGGGTTTTCTCCGGCCTGAATGGATAAAAGCCCTTCCACCATCAGCTCTTTTTCCATGATTTCATTGGCATTTTTGGATTTTAGTTTTGTGGATATCGGAATACATATCCAGTTGGCCAATATGGATCCGTAAAAGGTGGTAACCAGAGCAACCGACATTTGAGGTCCTATTGTCTCAGGGTTTTGCATTTGCCTCAACATATTTATAAGTCCTATTAAGGTTCCTATCATACCCCAGGCAGGTCCCATTGCGGCTAAAGAATCCCAGAATCCGGTTACCTCCGCATGTCTGTCTTCTATGCAATTAAGTTCCGTTTCCAGGATGCTTCTTACCAATTCCGGATCGGTACCGTCGACAATTAATAAAACCCCTTTTTTCAAAAACTCATCGTCAATTCCGTTGGCCGCTTCTTCAAGAGCCAAAAGTCCTTCCTTTCTTGCTATATTGGATAACGCTATAATCTGCCTTATGGTATCTTCTTCATTGGTTTTCCTGACTTTTAAAATTAAAGCGAAACTTTTCAGGTAATTCAAAAAAGTCTTTAAATCCGGAGCCATGATAAGCACACAGCAGAACGCCCCTCCGAAAGTAATCATTATAGACGGAACATCATAAAAGTTTCCCAAATAATCCATAGGATTACCGTAAAGAATTCCAAATACAACCAGAGCCGCACACAATATCAATCCCAAAACGGATGCTAAATCCAAAATTGCCACCTTCCATCCTTTTAAATTTATAATCTTTTGTTGATCTATTTGAATTTAAATAATATCCCATTTTTAATTTTCGAAAATATGTGTTTTATAGATACGATAATATACATAATATTCTATAAATCTCTGTTATATATCTCTTTTTTGTATAATATTACTAAATTTCTTATCTCCTGTCTACTTTCTTTTACAATAATTTTATTACCTGTGGTTAATGTTATTACCGTATCGGGCAATTCTTCCACCCGTTCTATCAAATCCGCATTTATGGTCAGCTTATTTCCGTTTAATTTCGTGACCTCAATCATTTCTTACCTCCCGTCAGTTTATTGGGATCGGGTGGCGGCCTTAAAAGCCGCCACCCGCACTGGATTTTTAATTATCTCTTAAGATTTATAAGCTCTTCCAAAAGGGTATCCGAAGTAGTTATAATTCTTGAATTAGCCTGGAAACCTCTCTGAGTGGTAATCATATCTGTAAACTGCTGCGCCAAATCCACATTTGACATTTCCAGAACACCGGTTGTAAGGCTTCCTCCGCCTTCCGTAGGATCCTTGCCGATTCCGTCAAAATCACCGGAGTTTTGTGTGGCTCTGAACATGCTGTTTCCTATGGCTTCCAAACCTGCCGGGTTTGCAAAAGTCGCAACCACAATCTGGCCGAGCAGCTTGCTGTCTCCGTTACTGTATTTCCCGTAGATTTTACCGGAAGCATCAATGCTGACACCCGTCATCTGCCCGGCCGGCTTTCCTCCGCCGATACCTTCTATGCTTCCTCTGTTGGCTTCCAGACTGGAACTGCCGCTGCTGGCATACATGGTTATCTGCGAAAAATCTATTTCTATGTTACTGAACGGATTGTCTCCGGTACTTCCGGCAGCGCCTATGGAAAAGTTTACGGTTTTATTGCCGCTGGTAGTAGTGCTGTTAATGCTGTCTCCCACACTGACGAAAGCTCCGGTCGCATTGTTAAATGTTAAATTCACACCGTTTCCCGATTTATTGAAGGTTACTTTGCCTGATTCCGAATCAACACTGCTCACTGTATAGCTCATTCCGCCAAAAGTAAAGCTGGTAATGCTGGAGCCTTTATATGTGGTTTTTCCGTTTGATATTTCCTTTGTAACAAATATGGACTGATCGTTTTCATCCAATATATCAGTAATTTCAACGGAATAAACATTGTTTTTATCAGCAGCCGCCTGGCTTACCTTGAATTGCGCTTTATAGAGATGGCCTGTTTTATCATAGAAATTCAGGGTGAACATCTTACCGGTCGCATTATAAGCAACCTGGGTATCCTTATTGTCTATATTACCTGAAACATATGCCTTGGTCGTAGCTTCCGGTTCCGCATACATATTTTCTGGTGACATAATTCTCAGCGGCGAAACAGTTCCGGCTACTGTCTTGGTCGGATCATTCGGATCAACCTGCCATCCCATAACCAGAGCACCTGCAGGTGTGCATAAATTTCCCTGTGCATCTATGTTAAACGAACCTGCTTTGGTGAAATAATTCGTTCCGCCATAGTTAACTATAAAGAAGCCGTCTCCTTCGATCATGACATCGAAGGGGTTGTCCGTTCTTTGAGAAGCCCCGGACACATCCATGGATGTGGTGATGGACGCCACGGTCGATCCTAAGCCTATCTGCATTGCGTTGCGTCCGGCGGTACCTGTTGATGAGTTGGGCCCCGTAGCACTCTGCGTTGTCTGATAAAGAATATCTGAAAAAGTAACGGAACTTGCTTTAAATCCGATTGTATTTACATTTGAAATATTATTACCTATAACATCCATTTTTGTCTGGTGAACCTTAAGCCCCGATACACCAGAGAATAATGCTCTCATCATAATTAAATGACCTCCTTTATGTGCTTTAAAACAGTTGTATCCAATCTGTCAGTCATGGATACGAAAGCCTCCGTAAGGTCCGGCTTTATATGATTACTGCCCCGTCAATATTGGTGAATACGTTCTCTTCACCTTCGTTTACCGCTGTGATTACCGTGTTGTTTTTTATACTGACGATAAAAGCAAGATTGTCCACCAATACCAATGATTCTTTTATACCCTTCTCCGAAGCCATTTTGGCACCGCTTAGCAGCCTTCTGTATTGCTCATCGGTCAGATCTATGTTTCTGCTGGCAAGTCGTTCATTGGCATGTTTGGAAAACTTTAGCTGTATTCCATTTATGTCTGCCTGTTTTTCTTCCAGAATCTCATGGAACGTTTTTTCCGTACCCTGCAACCCGGTTCTGGCCGAATTAACGCTGCCGTTTAATCTGCCTGCCACAGGCAATACGGAAGGTATTTTCCCTATAGGAATATTGTTTATGGATATGTTATTCATAGCAATCACTCCACTTCTTCCGACTCATTCGTTCCGTCCGACTCTGATTTAAGCAGTTTCGTCATCGCCGGTTTTCTCATCCTCACCGGTTTCTGCCTTGGAATTTTTAATTGTTATTGTAATCATATTCTTTACTACGGTCGACAGGGGATCGTTAAACTTAACCGTTACACTGTATGTACCGTCCGGCGCATTCTCAAACACCGATTTGTCAATTATCACCTTGTTGCCTTTGATAGTAACAACAGATGAATCAAGAAGAATATTGTCAACTATGACGGCAATTTCATCCGCTTTTGCTTCTCCCTCGCCCCAATTTACCTCAAAGCTTACATCCTCGGGATTCTCGGCGTCATAGACCAAATCCGCCTTTTTATTTATGCGGGGCTTACCCGTTTCAAGGATATAAGTATCGTCAATCACGTTTTCAATATCATCGGTTGAATATAACTTACCGTTAATTGATATTTTGGCTTTCCCGTTGGTAATCGTAACATAATCCACTCTGCCGCTTTGATAATTATCGCTTCCGGTGGTGCTGCCGGTCTTTACAGTGACATATTTGCCGACCAGACTCAGAGCCTGTGAATTGGTTGCCATCGTGTTCAGATTTTGCATTTGCTCCAACTCGGAAAATGTGGCAAGCTGGGCAACATATTCGGTATTTGAAGCAGGATCAAGCGGATCCTGATATTTCATCTGTGTCACAAGAAGTTTTAAAAAAGCGTCTTTGCCTAAGGTATTGCCGCTTTTACTGCTGCCGGCGGTGCCGGTGTTGGTCGATACGATCTTACCGTTTTCAACAGGTTGTATTAATTCACCCATGACTTCCCTCCTTTTTTATTCTAAGCAA
>ENA-UPAD01001897-UPAD01001897.1-bioreactor-metagenome-genome-assembly--contig:-NODE-1897-length-18622-cov-198.213497_pt1 | contig 18622 bp, 25 predicted proteins | sample MGYA00238179_ERZ772710 | MGnify/ENA primary metagenome ERZ772710 (study PRJEB29004, sample SAMN07631245) | bioreactor metagenome | isolation source: Switchgrass digestor | place: USA: Dartmouth...
TGGTAATAAGGGCAACTGCATTATAAGCTATGAAAGCACCCACAATTCCCCAAACGATAGGTTCAAGCCATGACCAATTATCAGAAATTACACCAGCAATTGAAGTTATGATGTCAAATAGTTCCGCTGCTACTGTTGTAAGAATGACTATTCCATTGATAAGATTATTTATTAAAATATTAAACCGTTCACTATTTCCAATTTCATTCATTCTTTGCAATACTGGTTGAAAAGCCATTAAAGCTTCATTCTTTATCATTGTCCAAATTTGGGCAAAGGTCATTGGCATACTTTCAAATTGCTGATTAATTTCTTTCGTTGAAGATAATATGGCATTTTTTACAATATCAGCAGTAATTTGACCTTCCGCTGCCATATCACGAATTTGACCAATGGGAACATCCAAGTAATCAGCAATAGTTTGAATAATATTAGGTGCTGCTTCAAACACTGCATTAAGTTCTTCCCCACGAAGAACACCTGAACCTAAAGCCTGTGTCAATTGTAAGCTTGCAGAAGCCATTTCCTGTTGTGAAGCACCAGCAACTACAAACATTTTATTCAAGTTTTCAGCAAATGCAATTGTTTCAGCATTAGAAGCAAAAGCATCCCCAGCCCTCAATCCAAGCTTTGCAACAATATCAGCAGTATCAGCATAAGAAGCCCTTGACCTTTGGGCAGATTGGAATATCATATTTTGAAGTTGTTCAGTGGTTTGAAGTCCATCATTTATCATATTAAGTCTTGCTGTTGTTTGGGTTATTTCATCCGATAAGCCAATAATTTGTTTTATACCCAAAACAGCACCAATAGTTCCGGCAATCTTCATAAATTTATTATGAAGTCCATTTGCAGCATCTTGACCATTTCTTATTTCATTATTAAATTTCTGTTGCTGCTCATTAGCTTGTCTGATTTCCTGTTCAACTTCATTAAATGCTATTTCAGCTTTATTCAATTCAGCCCTTGCAGCTTGGATACTGCTTGTATCAACCGCATTACTGGAAGCAGCTTGAAGTGCTTCAAAACTTGAAATAGTAATATTTAAAGCATTGGTTATGGCTTTCAACCCCGGTGACATTCCATCATAAACTTGAATTGCAGTTCTGATTGTTGCCATGTTATCACCTACCTTTCAAACAGATAACAGGATGGTCTTATTTATCAACCATCCTGTTATCTTCTTTTTCTTGTTGACTTTTTAAGTTCTTTTTCCCGCTTCTTATCTTCTTCAATTTTTATTTCAATTGCTGCAACAATAAAGGCTTTTTCTTGCCTATCAAGTGCCAAAAATTGAGAAGGAAGCATATTAAATTTGTGAAGGCAATAGTAAGCAATATTTGCTTCAAAATCGCCTTCTCTTATGAGTTTTTTGCTTCATCAACCGCTTCTTCAAAGCTTACTTCAAAACCATTGATTTCTTGAATCTTGGTCAGGTAATCAGCATATTCCCCAGGTGTCAACATGGTTTTAAGCAATGTATCTGCACCCATAACCCCATAACTATCCTGAAGTTCTTTGTCATGAAGGTTTGGGAAAACGGTGCAAGCTACCGCTAACTTCCCAAGATACAAGTTATAGTCAACTTCCTGTGTATATTGATTTCTTTTACCAGGAATGGGAACCCTTTTAGTGCAGGATTTTCTTAAAGCTTCATCTTCTGTTGAAGTAATACAACGAATTTCCCAAGGAATAGGTTCCCCTTTTTCATCAACAAATCTTTTTGAAACAACATGTTTCACATTCTCAACTTTCAAGGCATTTTGTGCCAAAAATGCTGAAAGATTACTCATCCAACATCATCCTTTCTTTATTATCTCATTCCAGGAAGCATATTAAATTTTTCAGGAATTTCAAAGTCCTCAAAGGTGAAGTCCAATGTTTCATCCAAATAATCTGCATCAGCGTCAAACTTGGCTAAAATACCACCATCAATGTTACAGTCTTTCAAAATTACCGTTTGTCTGCCAACTGAACTGGTTGGATCTTCATTGGTTACCTGAATATCAAAGTAAATATCTTCACCATTGTTCTTATACCTGTAAAGAAGTTCCCTGAAAATGCTGGTATTATAATGGAATGTTGCTGTTCCAGTTCCTCTCCAACCAGTGCTTTTATTACCCTTGCCTGTTTTACCCAAAATGGGAACTTCTGTTTTTTGCTTTTCAAAGGTTGCTTCCAGGTCAATTGCTTGCATAAAATTATACCTGTTACCGTCAATGGTAATATAACATTCAGCTAAAGAAGCACTGACAGCATCTTTTGCATTCATTGTGTTCATCTATCAACACCCCTTCCTTTATTGAACCACAATAGTCATATAAAGTTGTGACATTGCATTTACTGGTGTTACCACATCATTTACAACAACAGCCTTTTTACTATTACCTTTTTCAACTGTTACTTGGTCAGGTTCAAAATCTTCAATTGCCCTGATACTTTGAAGTTGCTGATGATGGGTTACAATGTCATTCCAAAGGCTAATTCTTCCTGATTCATCATTGGGAACATTGCCCAGGTATTTAGAATTAAACAATGCAGCAATATCATTTGCAATTTGGTCAAGAACCCTAATTGTCTGATTGCTGCTGAAATCACTGGATTTTTCATCTGTAACAGTGATGAAGGTATTTATATCTTCCAGCACTCTTACATTATCACCAACTTTATGGAAGATGAATTTACCGCCAAGAATAGCAGCTTCCAATTCAGCTTGAGTGTAATTAGTATCAACAGTAAATTCCCCATCATATAAGCTATTAGTCAAGCTTCTGTTTACTGGGCAACCAGCTTCAGCCCCTGTTACCCAATACACCAAAGAAGATTCAGGAACACCTTCATCAAGAACTTTGTTTTCAACTGAAATAACTCCTTCATAATCAGCAGGGGTCTTATAAACAACAGTTTGAAATTTTATTCCAACTTCATCCCTCATCCTCTTTGTAAACTGAACCACTAAATTTATAATAGGTTCTGTTACTGATAGACAGCCAAGGGTATTGAAGCTATAAGATTCAATTGCATCCAGGAAGTGTTGATATTGAAGTCCAGTTATTGCATCACCATTACTGCCTGAAGTAAGAGGTAATCCAGCAGTTGGATTTATATCAACATTCTTCTTCCATACCACCCAATCATTATCAATCAGGTTATTAGTATTTGGAAGAACAGTTTGCTTGTCAACAAGCCTTGTTCCAACATAGGTTGAAACATCAACTTTAGTTTCATCATCAATATTGGTTGCTACAACAATTTTAATATCATTGCCCCTTACACCTTTATATTTTGCAGTGCAATAAGTGTTTTCAGCAGCAACACCATTATTCATCAGCTTATAGAAATGACCAGTATGAATGTTTCTGAACAAATCCCTTAACCCTTTAAGTTTTTCATGATCATAGGGATAACCAAAATATTTCATTGAATTCTTCTGAAATTCTTCTGATGTCACTGTAAACACTGCATCATCAACACCCCAATCCAATTCCAGGGCTAATGCTGCAATGCCCCTGTCAGAAAGGGTTGCTGATGCTCTTGCTGCACTGACAAAATTAATATATGTGCCAGGCAACACTTTATTTTGACTGACAAAAGTTCCACCACCAAGTGCCATGATTATTTCACCTTACCTTTCTCTTTGATTTTCATTAAGTTTTCAATCAGCCCATCAACTTGCTTCAATGTATATTGCTTATCATCTTCAAGTACTACATTCAAAGCATCTTTCCTATGACTGTATTTTTTAGATGAAAGTATCTGTTCCTTTGTGTATAAAGCTTCAGTTGTCTTATCTGTCTTGTTTTTGGTTGACATTAAATCACCCCTTTACATTGTTATTGACAGTTAATGTTTCCATTGGGTCTGCTTTTTCAACCTGCTTATAAACAAACATGTTATATTTCACGAAGAAATGAAGAACATCATCAACTTTTTCATAGTGCATTTCAGTTCCACGAACCAAATCACCATCCAATAGGGTTATATATTCAAGGGCATCAAATAATTTAGATGCCACATCCTGAATTTCTTGATTTCCCCCATCTTTAGAAGGGAAGTAATGTATATCAAAAGGATGTTCCCTGAAATACCTTACCCCAATCATTGGGCTTTGGGTTGGATTCAGAACAGCGATAAAAAAGCAAGGTTCTTTTAATCCTTGCTTTACAGATTCACTGTATATTTTTACCCCATCACCAAATACTTGGTTCAATTTGACTGAAATGCCATCAATCAAATCATTTACCATCAAAACATTCCCCCAAGTATTTCAATATTTTCTTTTCCAATATTTTGGGTGCTTGTGTTTCAAGTTCATTTGCTGAAATTGTTAACATAAACTTTCCTGGAACCCAACCCTTATGATTTCTTGTTCTATGTCCATATTCTACATAAGAAGCATAATGAACAGGGTTGATAATTTCAATTTGGTATACATCCCCTGACTTTGTAACTTGTAATGAATCAACAAAAGCTTTAGCATTGGGTGTTCCACCAGCTATTGCTTCAGCTTCAGTTTTAGCAGTCCAGCCCCGCCTTAAAGTACCGCCAACTTTACCTGTTTCAGCAGGATATTGACCTGGTAAGGTTCTTTTAATTACCTTTGCCAATAATCTTGCAGCAAGTTCTTTTGCAACTTCCTGACAAAAAGCATCAAAATCATCTTTTTGTAATTTATCAAGCTTTTCTTGAAGGTTTTTCAACTGTCTAAAATCACAACCGCCCCATTTTCTTGCCATTAAGCCCACCCCTTAAATAATTCCAAGGTGATTTCTTGATGATTAGTATAAACAGCAGGTTCACCACTCTTTTCATAATCCGCTGTTTTTCCATTTTGGGTAACCCTTATTTTAGAACCTGCTGGAATATCAATTTCATTGGAAATAAACAGTTTTGTAACCTGAACAACTTCAGCAACATTTTGATTTTCCAATGTTTGCTTTACAGTTGCAAAAGATAGTTTACAGGGCTGGTCTGTATAAATTGGAACTTCTTCAAATTCAGTTCTTTTGGTGATTGGATTTAATCTTTCTTCCCTGATGAAAACAGAACAGGTTCCTTTCCACAACATTTGAAGGGCTTTTTTATGTCCGGTTACCATTTTATACACCTATAAGAAGCAAATTTTCCTTTTCCATGATTCATCAGGTATAAAATTAATTCATCCAATCTTTCTTCAGGGGTTTTGCTGCCATCACCAACAGCAAAAGTAACACTAGTGTCACCCTCTTGAATTTGCCTTACTGCTGTTTCCAAATCAAATCCTTCCAATTGCCCTCTTGATTTTTTAGTTAGAAGAAATTCACCAACAACCATGTCAACTGCTATTTCATGAAGTCCTTCAGGAATGGTATTAATGTTGCAATCAGCTTTAATGCTGTTTTCAACCTTTTGGATAATAAATTCAAGCATTAAATTATCAGCTTCAGTAACTTCATATCCAAAAGATTTAAGCCTTTCAACAACATCTTCAAACATTATTACCACCCCTTATTTCTTTTTCTTTGTAGTTTGCTTCTTTGGTGCTTCCTTCTTTTCAGCCTTTTCTTCAGCTTCTTTTATCGCTTTAGTAAGCTGTTCTTGCTGTTCTTTAAGCTTTTTAGCTTCTTCCCTTCTTCTCCTTTGAAAAGCAGTAGCACTCATATAATCACCTCACAAATAAAAAGGGGGTAAAAATTAACTACCCCCTTTCTGAATTATTTTAACTTATGCTAATTTATGCTTGAATTGCACAATACGAACATTTTTAGGCTCATATACTCTTTCCCAGTTCCTATAATCAGCAAGTTCAGCATTGCTTGGGGTTGAACCTGCAACATAAAGGTTCTTAAATTTCACCCCTCTTGGATGAAGGATAAAATGCCTTCTATTGATAAGAATGTCATCACCAGCTAAAGAATCCCTGTCAGTTTCAGTTGGAACAGGTGCAGCACCTTCACCCCAACCAAAAGCACCTTGACCGAAAATATAAGTCGTATAAATGTCATTTGTGCTATCAACAGGCAATCCATCATCTTCAATTATAGGTTTACCCAAAAAAGTCTTAATAGCAGGTTTTCCTTCTGAAGGTGGAATAGTTTCAATAAGGTCATCTTTGGTCAATTTTGCAACAACTGCACTGTGCATTGCAAATCCAGTTAATTTTTCTGAACTATCCCCAAGTTTGTAAATAGCATCGACTGCTGTTTTTGCACTAATAATAGCTGCATCACCAGTTTCACTGGAAATATCAAGTTTGTTAGTGTCCATTCCCGTTGCTTCATTACCAAATATTCCTTCCAGTGTTTTCAAAAGAACAACCTGGAACCTTCTTGCCCAATATGCAGCCACCAAATCACCAATTGCAGCCATAGGGTCGTCACCTGATAAAGCTTTTGCCAGGTCATTTACACTCCATGCTTTACCTCTTGCCAATAATGCAGCCACATCTTGGTTTGCTGTAATTTTTCCAACAGTCAATGCTTCAACATCAGATAATACTTCATCATCACCATCTAAATCTTCCCAAAATGGCATGTTAATTAATTTACCACCAGCTCTTGCAAGGGCATCTAAAGCTTCATTCCTTGCAATTATTCCGCTTTGGTAAAATGCAGATAATTCTGCTGTTCTCTCAACAACATAAGGATTAAACACTTCAGGAACTATAACATCAGAAATAATAGTTTTTGTTGCACTCATTATTCATTCACTCTCCTTATCATTTTATTTTGCATTTGCAGCAGCTTGAAGCTGCCTTGCCAGTTCTGGATTTTCTCTTAAAATTCTTCCTTGTTCAGTAAGATTGAAATATTCTTTTGACCAAGGATTTTTACCAACAGGTGTTCCATCACTGGATTCACCGGGTTTAAATCCCTTGAACTGTTGCTTATTTGAAGATTGAATATCAAAAAGGAAACTGGAATCTTCACTTTCTTGTAATTTTTTAATTTGTTTGTCCAGTCCTTTGATATTACCATCTTCATCAAGTTCAACATTTTCAAGGTCAAGTAATGCCTTAACTGCTTTAATGTTTTTAGCTTTTGAAGCAATCAATGCTCTTTCAACTGCATTGTTAATTCTTATTTGCTTCAATTCAGCTTCATATTTTTCTTTGGTTGCCTCATTTTCTTTTTGAAGCCTTTCAATTTCAGCTTGCAGTCCTTCAGCATCAATTTTCTTTAGTGCTTCAAGGTCCTGTTCAAGCTTTTTCTTTGCTTCATTTACTTCATCAAACCTTGATTTAGGGATAAAACCTTTAAGGTATTCTGCAAAAGCATCAGCAACCTTTTGTGCCAATTCTTCAGTAAGTCCTAATTTAATCAAATCTTCTTTTTTCATAAAATCAACCATCCTTTCACACTCATTTTTTAACCTGGTTCAGTCCAGTTCTGTGGTCTTGTTCTTTATCGTCTACAATACCAAAAAGACGAAATTCATCTTAAAGAATCAATTTTAGATTGCACCATTTCAATATAATCTTCATCATCAGAAACCCTGATATGGCTTTCCAATAGCCAAATACTATTTGTTTTTGGAAGAAGGTTTCTTTCAACGTTTCTTTTAACTACATAAGCAATTTCAAGCTTTTGAATATGGGCATGTTTTTCAAAATTGGTTGGGTTGTAAACAATAAAAGTTCCGTCATACCTTGACCTTTTAATTCTCAAAGTGTTACTTCTTTTTCATAGCATCACCCCTTAAAATAACATGAAAAAAGCACCTGTATTTTTACAAGTGCTTCTTCTTTTGAAAGTTAATTTTCAATTTGAATTAAGTGTTCACCATAAACATTAAAATACTCTCTATCAAGCTCAATTAATTCATCTTTAATGTTTTGTGGACAATCTTCTTTAATGCTTAATCCATTTTCATTAAGAATTAAGTATTCATCATACTTTGATAAATCAATCATTTGAAATCAATCCTTCCACTGGATTTATTAAAATTTCAACAACCTTCTTTGCAACTTCCCTTGGGTTACCATTCATATATTCTGCAATACTTTCCGCAATAAATTCAGCAGTGTTGGTCATGCCATATCCCGATAAATATTCTTTATATGCAGCAGTTCCTTTTCTTGACTTTAACACTTCTTGCATTATTTTAGTTCTTAAATTATTTATCATATCTAATTTGGTTATATTTTCAACTGTCCTATCAAGCTTAAATTTTTCATGTATTGCATGACCAATTTCATGTCTTATAGTATGCAATTCTGAAGGTGTTGACCAATGACCAATTTTAAATTGTTCTTCAGCAATCGCTTTAAGTTTTTCCAAAGCATTTTTATTTGATACATTCCGCAACCATAAGCTTTGTTGACTTGAAGAATATGCACCAGCCCATGTTCTGCTGAATCCTTTAGGGAATGTTCCAATATACTTTAATGTGTCAATATCCCCAAAGATGGCTTTAAATCTATCAAGCTCTTTATTTATCGCATTAGCAACATCTAAATTATATTTTGAATAATCAGCATCAATGTTATGTTTAGCTTTAGCATATTCTTGTGCTTCAATTATTGTTTTTGCTGGAATGAATTCTTTAATTATTTTGCTACTTATATCAAGTTCTTTTAACCCATCTTTAGAACCACCATCAACAAAAGCCTTTTTCCAATCTTTATATTTCATATTAGAAGGTACATAATAGGTTTTTCCATCAGAACCCCTTGCAGCACGTTCTCCAAAATTATCCTCAAACCAAGGAGCAGTTACCGTTCTACACCAAGGATGAAAAGGGGGTGCTGTAACACCAACCTGGTAATCTTTCATATCAAATACTTCACCGTCAAGGTCTTGGCATATTTGACTTGTTCTATTATCCAGGGTTGCTACAATTTCATATTTTTCAACACCTAAATCATTGAAACAATCCTTTTGTGCTGCTGAAGCAAAAGCAGCCGATTCAGTCATAATTAATCTTCCAGCTTTATTCTTATCAACGTTCAATTCTTTTGAAAGGTTCCTAATTAAAATATCAGGTGATTCACCCCTTATAACTGCCTGAGTTAGTTGTGTTTGAAGTGAACCAATAAGCTGTTGTTTATTCACCCATATTCTATCACTGAAAGTTCTACCATCCAATGACCATGGTCTTGAAAGTATCTTATCAAGTTGATTACTGTCTAAATCATGTAAATCCCAACCAATATTGAAACCCCTTTGAATTTCAAATGCTGTATGGTAATAACCATCAGAATAAATGTCACGAAGTAATTTATCAAGTCCATCTGATTGGTTCCCATACAACACTTCAACCTGTTGCTGCAATTGAATTTTTAATGCTTCTAACCTGGAAATATGAACCCTTGCTGAAGCATTTTCAAGTTCTTTCATCCATTGCTGATTAAGTGCATTTTCTTCACCATATTTAATGTATTCTTTAACACTCCACTTAAATTCAGCAAGTTCTTCTGTTTTAAGAAGCTTTTTCGCTTCAGCCATAGTTATTTGATTATTTTCTGCAAATCTTTGATACCAGTTATTGATTTCTTTTTCAATGTTAGCTGAAGCAATTCTGTATTGCTTTTCAAGGTCTGCATAAAATCTTTGACCTTTTTCAAGTTGGGCCGATGCAAGCATTTCCATTCTTCTTTTCCAGTAAGCATTATTCTTCATCACTGTCACCATCTTCATTATATGGCTGCTTTACAGGATTGAAGGAATTCAAATATTCATCCATGGCTAATTTCTTTTCTTCCTTAATCCTTTCTAATTCATTACTTACATCAGAAATCCATGGATGCTGACCAATGATGGTTTCATGTGATAAGATGCCCATTGATTTTTGACAGTTTTCAACAATTTCAGATTCATTCATCATAATATCCCTGTTAAAAATAATTGTAACTTCTTCATCTTCAAAATTACCTTTACCAGTATTGGCAAGATGAACATTGACAAACCAAAGAAGTTCTTCAAAAGCAGCCTGAAATTCTGTTTCCATACCATTAGCATCCAAATCAATATCAGAATACATTGATTGAATATTCATTTGGTTTGGATTACCGCCAAGTCTATCATCTTTAGCATCAAATCCACGACCATTTTCAATAAGTGCTTTCTTAAATAGGTCTAAAATAGCTTTATAATTTTCAGCATTAACAGTAACTTCAAGTGTGTCAATACCACCATCAGCACCATCAACAGTTTTTACTTTAACGACACCATATTGTGCAAGGTTCCTTCTAAATTCACCAAGATTTGTTCCATCATAGTTTTTAAGCACCAAGATTGTATTCCTTGCATCTTCTTGCATATTATTCTGAAAATCAGAAAGGATTGCATTAATACCATCTTGTAAAGATTTAACCCGATTTATGAGTGGAATTTCTTTGTGGTTATACTTAAAAGCTATTAATGGAACCTTTGACCAATTCCAATGTGTTTCTTTTCCTTCTTCATCAATTACAACCATATAACTTGAAGATGGATTTTCAACATCAGGAATTAAAACACCATCCTTTAATTCATATCTATGAATACCATTGGCGTCATAAACTTCAACGTTTTCAATGATTACTTCCCTATCACCTTCATAACCTTCCACTTCATAAATTCTAACTGCCATATCCAAAATAGTATGTTCAGCATCAGCCCAAAATGGAAGTATTTCATAAGGTGGAAATTTTTTAAAGCATAATTCACCTTGTTCATTGTAATAAGGATGTAACCAACCAATACCACCGTTTAATACATCTTCCCCCAAGTTCTTTAATGTTCTTTGGAATCGTTTATTAAATATTTTCTTTAATTCATCTTGATATTTTTTATTATCAGTATCAAAAGTTAATGGCTGCCCAAGTAAATAATTAACCTTTTGGTCAACCAATTTTGCATACTGATTATCCACAATTCTATTATTAGGAAGATTATTAACTTCCTGAAGTTCACCATTTTCACCAATAACAGTTCTTTTCCGATATAAAATATCATGTTCACCAAGATAGTATTTTTCCCCAGTAATCATTGCCATCCGTTTTGGTGAACTTTTAAATTTCTTGATTTCCTTTTCAAGGAATTGTGTATCAGTCATTATAGTTTTTGCACCTTCAGCAATAATTTTATTAATTCTTCTTGTTTCTTTTCCAAAATTCAGAAACCCAAACAATGCAATTCACCACCTTTTAATCAAAGCTAAATATTTGACCTGCATTAATTTTTTCAGCAATTCCCGTTGTAGCATCAGGTGCATCATCATGAAGATTTTTGCCTTCTTTCTGATATTTGGTCATAGCTTCATAATATTCAGGAAATCTATCTGCCCAATTTACCGGGAAGTAAATATGATTCATAACCCAAGTTGAATTTGAAAGTATTCTTGCTTTCTTATTCTTGGATTGATGGAACCAGTTAATCTGAACTCTATTAGTCCTATATTTTTCACGAAGTATTCGTTCAACTTGTCTTGCAAACCCTCTACCGCCATTATTAGATTCAATATCTGCAATGTTTACATTATCTTCATAAAGCATTTTTGCAACTGCTGGTTCAGTAATTTCCATAGGTTCTTTTGTATATAACACATTAAGAACATAAGCTTCACCATTATAAACACCATAATTAATACTGCAAAGGTAATCATCACCCTGGTCAGCAGTATCAGTGTAATTTCTAATACATGTAAATAAAAGATTACCTTTTTCATCCATTGGCAATCTTGTATATGTCTTAAAGCTGGTATATAGCTTACCTTTAATATCAATGGGTTCTTGCTGATAATTGGCTGATGCAATTTCAATACCCATAGCTTTACACTTTGCTTCATAAGATTTTCTTGAAAGTATTTCAGGGCAAAGCATTGTTCCATCATCTTGTAAAGCTTTCATGCTTATATGCCTTACTTTTGCACCAGTTTCTTTGAAGTATTCTAAAGCCCTTCCAGCCAAATCACCAGTTGCCCACCTGGTCATGATGATGATGATTTTACCGCCTTCTTCAAGCCTGGAAAGCATTGTATTAGTAAACCAATCCCAATGCTTCTGAAGAACTTCTTCATTATAAGCTTCCTGGGCATTTTTAATAAGGTCATCAATAATCATAAGAGTGCAGCCAAAACCTGTTGCAGTTCCAGTTGGTGAAGTTGCAAGATAGTTATTATAGGAACCTTCCAAACTCCAAAGGTTCATTGCACCATCACCTTGTTTAATCCTGGTGTTCGGGAATATATCAGAATAAACAATTTTATTTTCATCAACTTTAACTTCTTGGATGCTGTTTCTTACATTCTTTGAAAAAACAGTTGAAAGAATTTCATTATATGAACCTGTCATAATCTTTTCATTCTTATTTCTACCAAGAACCCATTCAACAAATAACCCCGCTGTTCTTGACTTCCCATGTCTTGGCGGCATATTGACAATAAGAACTTCATCATCACCTTCATAAAAGGCTTGAAACTCATTGCAAAGTTCTGCCAAATATTTTCTATCTTTTTTATAGAAGTCAGGTGCTCTTAAATTGCAGTATGAAAAAAAGTCTTTTCTTGCAAGTGCTAACTTAACCTGCAATTGAAAAGACTTGCTATATTTATCAATCTTCATCTACAATCAACTTCTTTAATTCTTCAACTGATAGTTCATCAAATGGATTGTTCACCTGACCTGATAATTCAATCTTATCTTTAAACATTCCAAGATGCCTACCAATCAATTCAAGTGCTTTGAGTTTATCGCATGGTTCAACTACAATTCCATGCTTTGTTTCTTTGATAGATGCAATAGCTGCCTTTTTATCACCAGGAAGCAAATCAGTATCAATTATTTCAACAAATTGTTCTTCAACTTCCTTTTCCTCATATTCTTGAATTTCATCATTCCAAACCATCTTTTTTTTTGGCTTGGTGACAACCTTGGCAAAATCAGAACCATTTGAAAATGCAATCTTTGCCAATTCACGCAATACCATATCCTGGGTAATTTCTGTTCGCTTTTCTCTTGCATTCATTCTTTGTTGTATATATTCCTGAATGTTAGGTTTTGTTAAGTTTTCAGCACCAATAAACCTTGCAGTTTTTTTACTGTAACCTGCACGAATAGCAGCCTGGGTTGCATTTAGGTCAATCAAATATTCATCACAAAATTTTTTCTGTTTTTCTGTTAGCTTCATATCACTTCACCCGCCTTAAGTTTGTTTTGCTGTTTATACCCGTATCACCGGAACCGGCGTTCTTTTCACCGTCCAATAATCAACATTCCCGTAAAATATCCTTCTTCCTTCCGCAAACAAAAAGTCTCTGCCATAATTCAGCCAGTACAAATATCCTTGTCTAATATGTCCGTCTGGGGCTTGTATCGTATGTAATTCCTTCAACATTCTCATCACCCTTTAAAAAAAAAATAAAGCACCGGCCTTGCTGCGTTTTTTCGCAACAAGAACCAATGCTAACGCTGAAACTCTGCGTGGCTAAAGCCAGCAGCTTCTTAGGTACGTAGACTTCTTATATAGACCAAAATCTATATACACTAATCTATTTCCCTAAGACTTTTACTACCAATTGTTCCTACGAACAAATTAACGGTAGTTTAGGCTCGTTTCACCCGTTATATAAACTCATATTATGATAACTATATTATCATAATAATATTTATAATAATGCACTGCAAGTGTGCTTGTGTGACATACAATGTGACATTTTATTTTATTTGAATTCCCGTTTCTTCAAGTATGGCTTTCTTTATATCCTCAATTGTCACATAATTTTTATCAATACAATCAAAAGTTTCATTCACCTGGTCAAGTAACCTTTTTAATCTTACTTTACCCCAGCCCCATTTATCATGAAGGCATATAGCAAAGGATGCTATCATTGCATTAGTTGCATAATTTATTGCATCCTTGGCTGAAGCTTCTTTAATCATTTTCAGGTCTTTTGCTGTAATACCTTTCTTTTGAAGCCTTCTTCTTTCAGCCCTGTTCATGATTTCACCCCTTTAACTGAATAATTCACATATAACTTCATCTGAAAATAAGTGAATTTTCAATATGTTAATCAAACGATTTTTATTTCTACTAACAGTTGCAACATCAACATTAAAGTATTCAGCAATTTCTTCTCTGGTCTTATCTTCAAAATATCTTAATCTGATTAAATCATAATAATTATCACCTTCAACTTTTTTAATTGCAGCATCAATTATTTCTATGTATCGCTTGGTTATCCTAATTGAATTTTCAAGTGCTTCAATTTGTTCTTCTGCTTTTTCAAAATCATTTCTCATATCAAGCTGATGGTTTCCTGTGAAATTTACAATACTTTTACTTCTTTTCTGAATACCTTCTTGCTTTATTTGTTCAATTACCTTTTGTTTATCAGCTATAACCTGCTTGAAGTTCATATAATTATAAAGCAATTGTTCTGTTTTCTGAAAAGCAGTCTGCTTATTATTTTTTATAAATCCTTGTTTTCTTAATTCATTTATTGCTTCTGAAACAGTATCTTTAATTATTTGTTCAACATCAACTTTCAAATTTTCTTTCATAAAATCACCCTTTCTTACCCTATTGGTTCAAGATGGTTCAAGATGGTTCAAGATGATTCAAGATGGTTCAAGATGATTTTTTACATCTTGAACCGCTTCAAATCCTTATATATCAATAAGTTCAGGGTTTTTGGTTCAAGATGTTCAAGATATATGCCTATATATTTATTATTTTTTATAATATATTTATTTGTTTTAGATATTTTTTTTTAAGATTATAAAATATAAAGAACTTTTAATTTATCTTGAACCATCTTGAACCGCACCCCTTAAACCCTTGCTGTTACTGTGTTTAATACGGTTCAAGATGTATTATTTACATCTTGAACCCATCTTGAACCGCTTACTCTCCCAAGGGTTATATCTTGAACCATTAATGAATTTTAGAAATATTTTTTTCTGCTCTTTTGTGTAAGGGGTATATTTATCAAGCCCAATACTACACCTCTTATTATTATCCATAAAACTTTCACATTCTTTTATCATTAGCTGCAAAAGTTCAATATATTGTTCAAGGGTCAACATATTCTTTAACATTTCATTGACTTCTTCAACCTTAATTTTTTTCACCTTTACACCCCCATTAATGGTCAAACAAACCGCAACTTCCAGGGTAAAAAATATCATTTTACTTCTTGTAATTCTTGCATTAGTTCTTTTTTAACTCCATCCATAATTAAATCAACTATATCCGCTATTTCTACATCATAATCACTATCCCAACGTATCCCTGCTTTAGATGCAATTGCTTTAAAATAATTTTTTAATAACCTTTTAGCTTGTTCTCTATAATCCATTTCATAAACCCCTTTCACTTAAATTCTTTTCCGGTTTTCATATCCCTGATTTCAATTCTGCTGATAAGTTCAAACCCAGCCCAATTAATTATGAACTTCAAAACACTTATCAGGTTGTGAACCCTTTTATCAAGTTCTGTGTCCTCTTTAATCACTTGACTAATTGCTTCATAAGCTGTTGGGTCAGCATATCCGCTTTGATTATACTTTGGATTTCTCTTGTCACCCATCAAACTACACCTCCAATATCATCAAAGACAACTGGAATTTTTACTTTCAGTTCTTTCAGAAGTAAACCGGCAACTTCCCGCATTTGTGGATGTGCGGCAGGTGAACTTCTTAACTTTAAAAAATGTCGCCACTCTCTAATATTGGCAGTCATTACTAGTTCAGTTTTTAAGCTATTTGGAAGAACCGCCCTTGCTTCCTCTGGCATGCATCCCCAATCTAACATTTTGAAATACATTTGTTCAGCAACTAAACAAGCCCCATACCACATATCATAACCTTCTGTTCCAGGAACTAGGAAGCAGGGTTCAATTACTGTTATTTCACTGCCAAAATCATCTTTGCTATAATTACAATACCTGGTTGATTCCTGGGAATAGCTTGCTATCCTATGCCTAACTATTTCATGAGAAACGCCCCTGTCACAAATAAACTTTACTGTAAAGCTGAAATGTTCCAACACTGATTCATGCCCACGTTTAATGATGTTTTCAATGAATTTATAAGCCGAATCATCAGTAATTTTATCTTCTGACTTATAACAAACCCTTCCGCATCTTTCAAGTTTTTTGATAACATCCAGTCCATCAAATACATCTATAATTTCAACACTTGGCTTAATAACCTTCACTTACATCACCTTCCAATCTTGATGGTATATCTTGCATTTCAGGTTTCTTCTTTTCCATCCATATGGCAAAAGCAATATTCCACATGGCAGCCCTTAAATGGGGTTCATCTTTCATGCCCTGCATGTAGCAGGAAAGGTGTCTAATTGCCGAATCAATTAAACTGTGGATTGGAATGCCTTTTTCACAATTCCTTTCACCATACTTCAAAGCACCTTCTTCACAATGAATTGCTAATTCATGAATGGCATCCCAGGGAAGCAAATCATATCTTCCTTTACCCCTGTGCATATCACGAACTGCCCCAGTTGGGAACTTTGTCCTGTTTCCACTGTCTTTTATCCTTCCAGTTTCACAATTGTTGCAAATCTGCCTTTTTTCGGGAACATATTCCCCACAGCATACACATCTGTCTTGCAAGTTAATCACTCTCCTTGTTCAGTTTCTTGAACTTTTAGACTAAAAAATTTTGGATATTCAACATCATCCAATCTTTGACAAGCAATATCAAAATATTCTTTTGATATTTCAAATCCTATATACTTCCTATCATTCAAAACTGCCATTTTTGCAGTTGTGCCGCTACCAAGGAAAGGGTCAAATACGACATCACCTGGATTAGACCAAGTTAATATATGATCTTCTGCAAGCTGTTCAGGAAACATTGCAGGGTGTTTATAAGCATATTTGTCTTTAGTAGATTTATTATATCTAGGAGAATACTGCCATACATTACCTCTAACTCCATATTTTTTTACTGTTCGTGTTAGGTCAGTTTTGTTGGCTGACACTTTAACAGTTTTTCCATCCGGCCGTCTTTGTGTAGATGATGCAATTTTTTCACCATATCTTTTATTTGGTTTATCAGCAATTAAATTTACAGTTTTAGGTTTACCTTTGCTAAATACAAACATGTATTCAAACATAGGATAATACCTATTTGTTTCAGGAAAAGGGCAAGCATCTTTTTGATATATCATTGTGTCATGCAAATTAAATCCACAATCTTTGAAAAATAAAGCTTGTCTAAATGAAGTTCCAGTTTCACTACCTTTTATAGTTGCATCACCAACAACCCATACCACTACACCACCTGGCTTTGTTATTCTAAACAGTTCTTTAGCAACTTCTTTGAACTTTTCAAAATTCCAGGTTACTTCATTATTATAATCTCTTAAATTATCATATGGGGGTGATGTTACCGTTAAATCTATAAAATCATCAGGTATTTCTTTCATCAACTCCACACAATCCCCCAATGTAATATAATTGTAATCTCTATTCATTAGTTAATCACTCCTTTTTTGAAAATACTCTACGCTTTTTTCCATCAATTTTTTTATCAACAATTTCATAATTGAACCTTTTTGTAACCTGTCTTGAAAACTCGATTCTGCTTAATGGCTGAAGGTTATTTTCAGCACAAAATACTTGGTATAGCTTATAAATATTTTTAGTTGGTTCATTATTAACTTCATCTTCACTGACTTCTTTAAAGAATCCAATGATTGGGTTATTAGATTCTTCATATTCTTCAAGTTCTTGTTGAACTCTTGTTGAATCAGTGAATTTTTGATTTAACAAAACCCTTTTCATCCCTTGAATTCCAAGCAATATCATGTATTCAATACATTCCTGTTGTCGAAGCTCATATTTTATGTATGGTCTATAATCCGGGTCATCTGCACTGAACTTTGCATCAAATGGGATAATGGTTAATCTTCTTTGCACTGCACCTGTTTTGTCTTTAATTCTTGGGATATTATTGGCACTGAAAAGAAGCTTTGCATAGTTGTTGAATTCAAAGGGGTCTTGCCCTTTTCGTTCAACATTGATTCTGTCACCAGTAACCAGCTTTTTGAATATTGAAGCATTGGCAATGAATTCATCACCTATATCATCACCTATATTGGCAAGCTTCCCAAATAGTTCAGCAGTTTTAAACCTGTCACCCAATTCCCCTAAATCAAGAGAAGCAATATTTTCATCACCCAACATTGTCTTGACCATATCCAGGAATGTTGATTTACCATTTGCCCTGTCACCAATCAAGATAAAAGCTTTACCTAATTCATTTCTTCTATAAAGACAATAACCAATTACTTCTTCCAGCAGCATCCTTATTTGCTTATCATGGCAGGCAATTTTATTTAAAGTATCATCCACCAGTTCTGAATAAGCAGCAGGGTTGTAATCCCAGTTGATTTTATTGGTGATAATAATTTCAGGTGAAAATGGAAGAAATTCATCTGTGATGATGTTGTAAATCCCATTCTTGAAAGCAATTAAGTTTGCATCTGATGTTGGGGTGTTATCTCTTATTAACAGGTTTAAGTAAGCCATTACTTCATTTCTTTTTGCTCTATTCAGGTTACTTATATGCCTTATCATTTCAGCTTCAATTTCTTGTTGCCCATCTACATACACACCATCTTTATAAATATGAAGCTGGTTATTTATTTTGATGATGTGATGATTGTTTTTTATATAGGTTGCAAATTTATCAA
>ENA-UPAD01001906-UPAD01001906.1-bioreactor-metagenome-genome-assembly--contig:-NODE-1906-length-18508-cov-7.059557_pt1 | contig 18508 bp, 16 predicted proteins | sample MGYA00238179_ERZ772710 | MGnify/ENA primary metagenome ERZ772710 (study PRJEB29004, sample SAMN07631245) | bioreactor metagenome | isolation source: Switchgrass digestor | place: USA: Dartmouth...
GAAAAAGTATTTCCCATAGTTCCACCGGGAGCTCCTATAGATGAATTGATAGATGGCTAATAACACCTATATAAAAATTGTTAGATGAGCAATATTATTTTTCAGATGTGCAATATTAATTTAACTTGTTGTGCTAGGTATAAACCAACCATAGCAGTATTACACGCAAGCTGCTCGTTTGCATGGCAAACAGGCAGCTAATTTTTATCAATACTATTGAATTAAAACAATAATTATGATATATTATAAAATGTAAGAAATTACAATTTTTAAATTGCATCTGATTGCAGTTTAGTTAAAGCCATTACATGATTTAATCTATGTGAGGTAAGGGGCATTGACAAAGCAGATATCGCTTAATATTGTCAACGGAAATGAGCTTTACGAAATAGTAAGAGCTCTACTTATACAAACATGCCTGTCGAATGCTATACTGGCTGCAATATTGTTTCTACCTGTGGGATATTGAGTAAGAAGGGCAATATCCACAATCAGGATATATTTTAATCTTTGATGAAAAATTTAGGGCCCATCCTCAGAATATAGTAATGCATATTGATTACTACACTAATTATTAGCAAAGTTTTTTAAATAAAAACATAATATATGAAATAAATCAAAAGGGCAGTTTTAATAATATTCATGTTAAATAATGCAGAAAGGTTGGGTTTGTTGTTATGGGGTGAGATGCCAAGTGTATATGTTTTAACGTTAAATGGCTTGCTCTCAACGGACCCTGGGGTGTTAGAAATATTTATACCGATAAAACTCAACAGGATTTTGCAAGATAACTGAACTATAATTCGGGCAACGGACCAAACACAAATGATCAGTATGTAAGGAGTTCTCGCTATACTCAGCTAACGGGTGTAATTCAGGAAGTAAACGGGCTTATGCCAGCTGAAGGAAAACTTAAGGTTAAAATTGATGAGATAAGAAGGGTTAATGATTTATGGAAAAGACATTCAGAAATCCGATTTTAGAAAATGGGGCTGACCCATAGCTATATAAACATCAGAAGGGTTGTTACTATTTTATGTGTACACTTGCTGACAGGCTTGAACTGTGGCGCTCCCGGGGTATTACGGATTTAGCTGAAGCTGAAAGAAAAACAATGAAGCTGAAAGAAAAACAATATGGAAAGCTGTGTCTGCAGGACCTGGTTCAAAAGACATTTAGGCACGGGAAATTCACAGAATCAACGGTAAATGGTATGTATATTTCACTACCAGCGATGGCGGTGGAGATGAGACAAGAAGGATTTATGTTCTTGAGAATGAGTCGGAAGACCCTTTTGAGGGCAAATGAGCCGGAAAAGGTGCAGTTAATACAGCATATCCCGGACTGGACGGCACAGTACTTCAGCATGGGCAGGAACTATATTTCTTGTATGCAGGTTACGGCTATTATCCTGAATATGGCTCTGCAATCTATATTGCAAAGATGATAAACCCATGGACCCTGGGCAGTTACAATGTTTTATTGGCAAAACCGGAATATGACTGGGAAAAACAAGGGGGTATGGCTATAAACGAAGGACCTGCAGTATTAAAACGAAACGGAAGAATATTCATTATTTATTCCGCCAGTACAACCTGGTCTGAAGATTATTGTCTGGGAATGCTTTCTGCTTGTGATAATTGTAACTTGCTTTCGAAGGCTTCCTGGAAAAAATCAGAAGTACCCGTTTTTAAGAAGTCTATAAAAAATCAGGTTGTGGCACCCGGTCATAACAGTTTTACAAAGTCGCCGGATTGCAAAGAAGATTGGATAATCTTCCATACGATTTCAGGAGCAAGAGGCTATAAATTGGATACAAATTCAAGAAGTACATGGGCCCAGCCATTTTACTGGGATAACAACGGTTATCCGCAGTTTGGGAAACCATTGTCCCCAACTGCAGAGCTAAGGAAACCATCAGGAGAAATATAGAATACATACTATGAGGAGCTTTCCTCCGGCAGACTGGTCTACTAATGCGAAGAGTTTCTATTTCTACAAAAGCTCAGATGGCGGGAAAACATTGAGCTTTGTAAGCGAACTCAATTCTTCAACTTTCGCAATACACCTTATCATGATTCGGAGTGGAGAATTGTGCCGGGGCCAGCAGATTCGTCCTGTGTATCCTTTGAATCCGTAAATCATCCGGGATATTTCCTAAGACACAGATCCGGACAGGTGTGGATTGACCCGGAGAGCGATACGGATTTGTACAAAGCTGATGCTACATTTAAAATATTGAAATAACATAGATTAACTGCCACGTTGCGGCATCGGGAAATGAATTCCGTAATCCGCAACGGGAGAATAAATAAAAGCAGGGCGGTGGCAGTTAATGCTTTTTTATAGTAGAATAAATGAAAGAGATTTCCTGCAAAAATATGTATTATAGCTAAAATATGGGAGGATTTCATTAGTAAAGTAATTAAATTTTAATGAAATATTGACTTTTTATTTAATGTATGTTAAATTATTTATGTTTGTGTGAAGGTCTTTTTTTTTATGTCAAAATTAGAAAAGCTATAGAGGTGTATATATCATGAGAGTTAAGATTACTTTGGCTTGTAGCGATTGTAAGCAGAGAAACTATATTTCGATGAAGAATAAGAAGAACGACCCTGATAGATTGGAAATGAAGAAGTATTGTAAGTTCTGTCACAAACATACAGTACACAAAGAAACAAAATAACCAAGTGATAAAAATATAAAAAAACCAAATAACCAAACGGAGATGTGGGTTTTATGGCTGATAATGTAAAAGTATCAAAATTTGCTAATGCCCGGAAAAGATTTGTCAGGTTTTTTAAAGACACTAAAAGTGAGCTCAAGAAAGTTATATGGCCAACCAAACAACAGATGGTTAACAATACGTTGACAGTATTGTTATTCTGCCTGGTAATAGGCATTATTATCTGGTTAGTTGATTTTGGTCTGACTAAAGTTTTAGAGTTGACTTTGTTAAAGTAATATAAAGGAGGACATGCATTTAATGCTTCCTAATGATACACCTGATACTGCAAAATGGTATGTAGTCCATACTTATTCCGGGTATGAGAACAAGGTAAAGGCCAATCTTGAGAAAATTGTGGAAAACAGGGGCCTTCAGGACTATATACTTGATATTATTGTTCCAATGGAGGAACAAATTGAAATCAAGGATGGGAAAAAGAAAGCTACTCTTCGGAAAGTTTTTCCGGGCTATGTTCTTGTGAAGATGATAATGACCGACGAATCATGGTATGTTGTCAGAAACACAAGAGGTGTAACAGGTTTTGTTGGGCCCGGTTCCAAACCTGTTCCGTTAACCGATGAAGAGATCAAGAATATGGGTGTGGAAGAGTTTACGCCTGTTGTTGACTACGAGGTTGGCGATAGTGTGAGAGTTATTTCCGGACCTTTGGAGAACTTCATTGGAGAGGTTGAAGAAATAAACATGGAGAAGAAGAAGGTTAGAGTAGCTGTGTCCATGTTTGGCAGGGAGACACCTGTTGAATTGGAACTTGCTCAGATACAAAAACTATAAGTATTAATTGGCACATGTAAGTGCACAAAATTGGGAGGTGGATAGTTATGGCTAAAAAAATTGCTGGCTATGTGAAACTACAAATTCCTGCAGGAAAGGCAACTCCGGCTCCACCGGTTGGACCAGCTTTAGGACAGCACGGCGTTAACATAATGGGATTTTGCAAGGAGTTTAATGAAAGAACTGCAAAGGATGCAGGTTTAATTATTCCTGTTATAATTACTGTTTATGCTGATAGGTCTTTTTCTTTCATTACAAAGACTCCACCGGCGTCAGTGCTTCTAAAGAAGGCTTGCAAAATAGAAAGCGGTTCCGGAAAGCCAAACAGAGAAAAAGTTGCTACTATATCCAAAGATGAAATCAGAAAAATTGCAGAGCTTAAAATGCCCGATTTAAATGCGGCTAATGTTGAGAGTGCAATGAGAATGATTGCCGGTACAGCAAGAAGTATGGGCATAGTTGTTGAAGAGTAATTCAAACTGAGGGTATAAAGTTTGAACTTACAATGTGGGAGGGATTTTTCCCGTAATAAAATTACCACGAAGGAGATGAATAGTATGAAAAGAGGAAAGAAATATATAGAGAGCGCTAAGCTTGTAGATAAAATGAAACTTTATGAACCAACAGAGGCTATTGAGCTTGCACAAAAGGTTGCAAAAGCTAAGTTTGATGAGACTGTGGAGGCTCATGTAAGGCTTGGAGTTGACTCAAGACATGCTGACCAGCAGGTTAGAGGTGCTGTAGTGCTTCCGCACGGAACAGGAAAAACAGTTAGAGTGCTTGTATTCGCAAAAGGTGACAAGGCAAAAGAAGCGGAAGATGCCGGCGCAGAATTTGTAGGAGCAGAAGATCTTGTAGCTAAAATACAGAATGAAAACTGGTTTGATTTTGATGTTGTAGTAGCTACTCCTGATATGATGGGAGTTGTTGGAAGACTCGGTAAGCTGCTCGGACCAAAAGGATTAATGCCAAACCCCAAGGCCGGTACAGTTACAATGGACGTAGCAAAAGCCATAGCTGATATTAAAGCCGGTAAAATTGAGTACAGGCTGGATAAAAGTAACATTATCCATTGCCCTATTGGAAAAGTTTCATTTGGAACTGAAAAGCTTCATGACAACTTCAGAACTCTTTTAGAAGCTTTAATAAAAGCGAAGCCAGCTGCAGCAAAAGGTCAATATCTTAAGAGTGTTGTTATTTCAACCACTATGGGACCTGGAATAAAGATAAATCCTCAGAAGGTTTTGGACTAGTAATTGGTTATTAAACCAGTTAATATAAAGTTTAGATATAAAGATAGTTTCAGATATAAAATTGGATATAAAAATAATTTTAATTTTGCTTTACAAAACATTTGTTATATAGTAATATGTTTATTGTTAATTTTAAATATTGTATCTGCCATAGACAGTTGGTGCCGGTACAGGAATAAGACTTGTACGGCGTAATTGGCCTAGTGCCTGCCAGCCGAGGTGTGATTAATCGTTGATTAAGAGGTTAATGCCCTTTGTATGTCTATGCGCATACAAAGGGTTTATTATTTTATAACAAACAGAAAGAGGGAGGTGGATGTTTAGTGCCTAGTGAAGCCAAACTCCAGAAAAAGAAAGAAGTAGTCCAAGAGCTTACTGAAAAGATTGCTTCTGCAAAAAGTATAGTATTCGCTGATTACAGAGGTCTTACTGTTGAACAGGATACTCAAATGAGAAAGGCCCTTAGAGAAGCGGGAGTTCAATACAAGGTTGTAAAGAATACACTTGTAAAATTTGCTTTAAAGGAAAACGGTCACGAAGGAATTGATTCATATTTTAACAGTCCTACAGCAATGGCGTTGAGTGACAGTGATCCGGTAGCACCTGCTAAGATCTTGTCTGAGTTTGCCAAGAAGTTTGAGAAGCTTGAAATTAAAACAGGTATTGTTGAAGGCAGAGTTGTAGACATCAATGCCATCAAAGAACTTGCAGATTTACCATCCAGAGAGGTTCTTATTGCAAAGGTTCTTGGTGGTTTCAATGCTCCAATTGCAGGCCTCGTAAATGTATTAAACGGAAACATAAGAGGTCTTGTTGTAGCGTTAAATGCTATAGCGGAAAAAAAGGCAGCGGCAAATGCTTAATTTGTCCTGCAGCTTAGTATTGTTTGTTTAATTATTTAAACTACTTAAATCATTTAATCAATTTAAACCATTTAAATTATTAATTTAAAAAATATGGAGGTATGAATAAATATGGCTAGTGAAAAAGTTACAAAATTAATTGAAGATGTAAAGGCATTAACAGTGCTTGAACTTTCAGAACTTGTAAAGGCTCTTGAAGAGGAATTCGGAGTATCAGCAGCAGCTCCTGTAGCTGTTGCAGCAGCACCTGCAGCTGCCGGGGCAGCTCCTGCAGCTGAAGAAAAGACAGAATTTGACGTTATATTGAAGGACGTTGGACCAGAAAAGATTAAAGTTATTAAGGTTGTAAGAGAAGTAACAGGTCTTGGCCTTAAAGAAGCAAAGGATCTCGTTGACGGAGCTCCTAAGCCAGTAAAAGAAAATGTTTCAAAAGAAGAAGCTGCTTCAATAGAAGCAAAATTCAAAGAAGTTGGAGCTACAATAGAAATAAAATAGTGTTTAACTATTGTATACAGCTGAAACACAATAAGAAAAGCCCCGTTAATCAACGGGGCTTTTGCTGCATCTATAATGATCATTAAAAACCATAAGTTGTCAGTAGTAAAAACACAAAATAATTGACAAGTTTGTTGAACTGTGTTAGAATTATATACTGCGTTATAATTCCGAGTCCATATGTCAAATTTTTCTTACAATGTATGCGACTACTACTTTGTACAGTTTAATTATAACATATGGGAATAAATAAGACAATAATTGTTAATAATATTTTAATAGCTGTAAATTTATCTACTACAATATTATATGTTTTTTTTATTAAATTATACGATGACTGGCTATGTAGAGTAACTGGATATATAGAGAAGGTGTTGCGTAAACAAGCTTGTTTACCGTGATTGAATGTAGTAGGGCATAAAAACAAGATGGAGCGATTAAGGCATAACAATAAAACATGTCGGGCTGATTGCTGAGTATTGAATTCTGTTGAGTAAAAACAGACCGGCAGTATTGTTTTATTGTTTTATGTCTTATTGTACATAAGAAACACGGAAGATAAAAGCAAGCATTTTAAGCAAAAGTAATTGGCTTGGAAGTATTTAACACAAAATCATGACTAACGAGGTGATATTTAATGGTACATCCCGTTCAATTGGGTAGGAATACCAGGATGAGCTATTCGAAAATTGAAGAAGTTCTTGACATGCCCAATCTAATCGAGATTCAGAAAAATTCTTACAAAAACTTTTTAAAAGAAGGATTAAGGGAAGTTTTCAGGGATGTTTCTCCTATTACAGATTATACCGGTAATCTTATTCTTGAGTTTGTAGATTACTCCATTTCTGATAAGCCTAAATACAGCGTAGAAGAGTGTAAGGAGAGAGATACTACCTATTCGGCTCCTTTGAAGGTCAAAGTTCGACTTATTAATAAAGAAACAGGGGAAGTAAAAGAGCAGGAAATTTTTATGGGAGATTTCCCTCTTATGACTGAAAACGGTACATTTATAATTAATGGTGCTGAAAGAGTAATAGTAAGTCAGCTGGTAAGGTCACCCGGTATTTATTATGCAATGAAAATTGATAAAACCGGTAAAAAACTTTATTCAAATACCGTTATACCTAATAGAGGCGCATGGCTGGAATATGAGACAGACTCAAATGATGTCATTTCAGTAAGAATCGACAGGACAAGGAAGCTTCCGATTACTGTATTGATAAGGGCTCTTGGTTATGGAACTGACATTGAGATAACTGATCTTCTGGGAGAAGATGAGAGAATACTGGCAACCATTCAGAAGGACAATGCAAAAACGGCGGATGAGGGACTCCTTGAAATATATAAAAGGTTAAGGCCAGGAGAACCTCCTACAGTGGAAAGCGCCCGCTCGTTGCTACACAATCTGTTCTTTGACCCAAAAAGATATGATCTTGCAAAGGTGGGCAGATTTAAATTTAATAAAAAACTATCATTAGCCTCAAGAATAGCCGGACTTAGAGCCGGAGAAAATATAGTAGATCCCCATACCGGTGAAATAATAGTTGCGGAAGATGAAAAAATAGACAGGGAGAACGCTAAAAAGATTCAGAATTGCGGAATAAACAGTGTTATTGTCAATGTTGACGGGAAGAAAATAAAGGTTATAGGCAATAATACTGTAGATATAAAAGAGTTTGTAGATTTTGATATTGAAGACCTTAATATCAATGAAAAGGTACATTTTGGCGTGCTTTCAAAAATATTGGAAGAGAACAGTGATCCAAAGGATATCAAGAGAGCTATAAAAGAAAACATAGATAATTTAATACCTAAACACATTACGGCAGACGATATTATTTCATCCATAAGCTATATAATTGGTTTAAGCTATGGCATTGGAAATATTGATGATATAGACCATCTTGGAAACAGAAGACTCCGTTCGGTGGGTGAACTTTTGCAAAATCAGTTCAGAATCGGTCTTGCAAGGATGGAAAGAGTAGTAAGGGAAAGAATGACAATACAGGATATAGACATTGTAACTCCCCAGGCTCTTATAAATATCAGGCCGGTTGCTGCTGCAATAAAAGAATTTTTTGGCAGCAGCCAGTTGTCGCAGTTCATGGATCAGACAAATCCATTGGCAGAACTTACTCATAAGAGAAGACTGAGTGCACTCGGACCGGGAGGTTTGAGCAGAGAGAGAGCAGGCTTTGAAGTAAGAGACGTACACCATTCACATTATAGCCGTATGTGCCCTATAGAGACTCCTGAAGGACCCAACATCGGTCTTATTGGATCATTGAGTACTTATGCCAGAATAAACGAATATGGATTTATTGAAGCTCCATACAGGAGAGTTGACAAGGAACGCGGTGTTGTAACTGACGAAATAGTTTACTTAACTGCAGATGAAGAGGACCAGTATATTGTAGCCCAGGCAAATGAACCTCTTGATGAAGAGAACAGGTTTATAAACAAGAAAGTGCTTTGTAGGTATATGGATGAATTCCCTGAGGTCGAAAGAGAAAAAGTTGACTTCATGGACGTGTCGCCTAAACAGGTTGTTTCAGTAGCTACGGCTATGATTCCATTCCTCGAGAATGATGACGCCAACCGTGCATTGATGGGTTCTAACATGCAGCGTCAGGCTGTTCCATTGATCAAGACTGAGGCTCCTATAATCGGCACAGGCATTGAGTATAAAGCAGCCGTTGATTCAGGAGTTGTTGTAGTTGCGAAGAATGCCGGTACAGTTGAGAAAGTGTCAGCAAGAGAGATAATAATCAAGACCAAGGATGGAAAAAGAGATCAATACAAACTTTTGAAATATATGCGTTCTAACCAGGGTACTTGTATTAATCAGAGACCATTGGTCAGAAAAGGTGACGTGGTGGAAAAGGGCGACGTTATAGCTGACGGCCCGTCTACTGATGAGGGCGAAATAGCTCTTGGCAAGAATGTCCTGATTGGGTTTATGACATGGGAAGGTTACAACTACGAGGACGCTATTCTGATTAGCGAGAAGCTTGTTAAGGACGACACTTTTACATCCATTCACATAGAGGAATATGAAGCTGAAGCCAGAGACACTAAACTCGGGCCTGAAGAGATTACCAGAGATATTCCCAATGTCGGTGAGGAAACATTAAAGGACCTCGATGACAGAGGAATAATCAGAATTGGTGCAGAAGTCAGAGCAGGGGATATTTTGGTAGGAAAGGTTACTCCAAAGGGAGAAACTGAACTTACAGCGGAAGAAAGACTTTTGAGGGCAATATTTGGAGAAAAAGCCAGAGAGGTAAGGGATACATCACTGAGAGTACCTCATGGTGAATCAGGTATAATAGTGGATGTTAAAGTGTTTACCAGGGAAAATGGCGATGAGCTCCCGCCAGGAGTGAATGAACTTGTCAGGGTATATATTGCGCAAAAAAGAAAAATATCCGTTGGAGACAAAATGGCTGGAAGACATGGAAATAAGGGTGTTATTTCCAGAATTCTTCCGGAAGAAGATATGCCATTCCTGCCTGATGGTACGCCCCTTGAGATTGTTTTAAATCCTCTGGGTGTTCCTTCGCGTATGAATATCGGGCAGGTGCTGGAGGTTCATCTGGGTTATGCCGCAAAAGCACTCGGATGGGAAATTGCCACTCCTGTATTTGATGGAGCTACTGAAGAGGATATAATTGAAACTCTTAGATTGGCAGGCCTTCCTGAAGACGGTAAGTCTGTTTTGTATGACGGAAGGACCGGAGAGCCTTTTGACAACAGAGTAACAGTGGGATATATGTACTTCCTGAAACTTGCGCATCTTGTTGATGATAAAATACATGCGCGTTCTACAGGACCTTACTCACTTGTTACACAGCAGCCTCTTGGAGGAAAAGCCCAGTTTGGCGGACAGAGATTCGGAGAGATGGAAGTATGGGCTCTTGAAGCTTACGGTGCTGCTTATACCTTGCAGGAAATATTGACTGTAAAATCTGACGATGTGGTAGGTAGGGTTAAGACATACGAAGCGATAGTCAAGGGCGAAAATGTTCCCGAACCTGGAATTCCAGAATCATTCAAGGTATTAATAAAAGAACTGCAGAGCCTTGCACTTGATGTTAAAGTGTTCTCAGAGGAACGTGAGGAAATAACTATTAAGGAATCAGTAGAGGATGAACTTGAAGAGCTTAATGTCAATATCGAAGGCAGAGAGGACGAAGTTCCCTTTGATGATGATTACAGTGACGATATTAGCGATGACCAGATGGAAGATGACCTGGATGATTTGGATGACTATGATCTTGATGATTTAAGCGGTGCAGGAAATCTCGACGAAAATCTAGTTGATGAACTTTTCGAGCAGGATGATGACAGCTTTGATGATAGCCTTGATATTGACGATGAAGACCTTTAAGGAGGGAGATAAAAAGCCATGCTAGAACTTAACAATTTTGATGCAATAAGAATTGGTTTAGCTTCTCCTGAAAAAATCAGGGAATGGTCGAGAGGCGAAGTAAAAAAACCAGAGACTATAAATTACAGGACTCTTAAGCCAGAGAGGGACGGTCTCTTTTGCGAAAGAATTTTTGGCCCTCAGAAGGATTGGGAGTGCCATTGCGGAAAATACAAGAGAATAAGATACAAGGGAATAGTATGCGACAGGTGCGGTGTTGAGGTTACCCGCTCCAAGGTTAGAAGAGAAAGAATGGGCCATATTGAGCTGGCAGCACCTGTATCACATATATGGTATTTTAAAGGAATACCCAGCAGGATGGGACTCATACTTGATATGTCACCCCGTGCTTTGGAGAAGGTGTTATATTTTGCTTCCTATGTTGTTATTGACCCCGGACAGACACATCTCTCAAAGAAACAAATACTATCTGAAAAGGAATACAGAGACAGTATTGAAAAATTCGGCCATAAATTCAGAGCAGGAATGGGAGCAGAAGCTATAAAAGAAATTCTGGCCGAAATTGATCTTGACAAAATGTCAGAGGAGTTAAGAGAAGAGCTAAATGATGCTACGGGGCAAAAAAGAGTAAGAATAATCAAAAGGCTGGAAGTTGTTGAAGCTTTCAGACTTTCAGGGAACAGGCCCGAGTGGATGATACTGGATGTAATACCGGTAATACCGCCTGAATTACGTCCAATGGTTCAGTTAGACGGTGGCAGGTTTGCAACGTCTGATTTGAACGACTTGTATAGAAGAGTTATAAACAGGAATAACCGCTTAAAGAGGCTTCTTGATCTTGGTGCACCTGACATTATTGTCAGAAACGAAAAAAGAATGCTTCAGGAAGCTGTAGATGCCCTTATTGACAACGGCAGAAGAGGAAGGCCTGTCACAGGACCTGGAAACAGACCGCTTAAATCTCTTTCCGATATGTTGAAGGGTAAGCAGGGAAGATTCCGCCAGAATCTTTTAGGAAAGCGTGTTGACTATTCAGGACGTTCAGTTATAGTTGTTGGTCCGGAATTAAAGATGTACCAGTGCGGACTTCCTAAAGAAATGGCACTTGAACTTTTCAAGCCTTTTGTTATGAAAAAATTGGTTAATGACGGTCTTGCCCATAATATTAAGAGTGCCAAAAGAATGGTTGAGAGAGTAAGACCGGAAGTTTGGGACGTCCTGGAGGATGTAATAAAAGAGCATCCGGTACTGCTGAACCGTGCTCCGACACTCCACAGGCTGGGTATACAAGCTTTTGAACCAGTGCTTGTAGAAGGAAGGGCAATAAAACTTCATCCATTGGTTTGCTCTGCATATAATGCTGACTTTGACGGCGACCAGATGGCTGTGCACGTTCCTCTTTCAGCAGAAGCGCAGGCAGAAGCAAGATTCCTCATGCTTTCAGCAAATAACCTGCTGGCGCCGAAAGACGGCAAACCTATTGCAGTTCCTACCCAAGATATGGTGCTTGGAAGTTATTACCTTACAATTTCCCGTGAAGGTGAACCAGGAGAAGGTAAGGTATTCTGCTCACCTGAAGAAGTATTAATGGCTTATAATGAAGGTTACGTAGGACTTCATGCCGCTATAAAGGTAAGGATGACAAAGGAAATAGACGGGAATAAGGTTTCACGTATAGTGGAGGCGACTCCCGGCAGGATTATATTTAATGAGGCAATACCTCAGGATCTTGGATTTGTTGATAGATCAGATCCTGCTAAAATATTGGACCTTGAAGTTAATTTCCTGGTTGGACGTAAGGAACTTCAGAAGATAATAGACAAATGCATAAAGGTTCATGGTACAACAAAAACTTCTATTGTACTCGATAAAATTAAAGACTTAGGGTTCAAGTTCTCAACAAAGGGTGCAATAACTATAGGTATTTCCGATATGGTTATACCTGAGGTTAAGCAGAAATACCTTAATGAGGCGGAAGAAAAAATAGACAAAATAACAAAGCAATATAAACGTGGACTTATATCCGATGAGGAGAGGTATAATTCGGTAATTGCAATATGGAATGAAACAAGCGAAAATATTACTACAGCGTTGATGAGCAGCCTTGATAGGTTCAATCCGCTGTATATGATGGCTAACTCGGGAGCCAGAGGTAATGTCAACCAGATTAAGCAGCTTGCCGGAATGAGGGGACTCATGGCAAATACCCAGGGTAAGACCATAGAGATACCTATAAAAGCTAACTTCCGTGAAGGATTGACAGTTCTGGAATACTTTATTTCCACTCACGGAGCAAGAAAGGGTCTAGCAGATACGGCTCTCAGAACAGCTGACTCAGGTTATCTCACACGCAGACTTGTAGATGTAAGCCAGGATGTTATAGTAAGGGAAATGGACTGTGGAACCGACAAGGGAATTGAGATAGGCGATGTTAAAGATGGCAGAGATGTAATTGAGGATCTTAGCGAAAGAATAGTTGGAAGATACACTATTGAACCTATTGTTCATCCTGAGACCGGTGAAGTTATTGTAGAGGCAGATAAACTTATAACAGATGAAGATGCTGACAAGATTAAGAAAGCCGGACTTAAGAAAGTGAAAATAAGATCGGTACTCACATGCCACTCAAGATATGGCGTTTGTGCAAAATGCTATGGAATCAACCTTGCCACCGCTGAGCTCGTTAATGTGGGTGAATCCGTTGGAATTATTGCCGCCCAGTCCATAGGAGAGCCTGGAACCCAGCTTACCATGAGAACATTCCATACGGGTGGTGTTGCCGGAGAAGACATTACGCAAGGTTTACCGCGTGTTGAGGAGCTTTTTGAGGCAAGAAAGCCTAAAGGACTTGCGATTATATCAGAAATAAGCGGTACAGTTAAAATAAGTGAAACAAAGAAGAAACGTGAAATTGTAGTAACGGCTGAAGACGGAGAAACAAAAACCTATACTATACCGTATGGTTCAAGAATAAAGGTTTCAGACGGCGATGTAGTTGAAGCCGGTGATGAATTGACAGAAGGTTCTGTGAATCCTCACGATATACTGAAAATAAAAGGTGTAAAAGGTGTGCAGTCATACCTTCTGCAGGAAGTACAAAGAGTTTACAGGTTGCAGGGTGTTGAAATTAATGACAAGCATATCGAAGTTATACTGAGACAGATGATGAGGAAAGTTAAAATTGAGGATGCGGGAGATACCAACATGCTACCTGGTGGTCTTGTAGATGCCTTCACATTTGAAGAGGAAAATGAAAAAGCCATAGCTCAAGGACTACAGCCGGCAACAGGCAGAAGGGCACTCCTTGGTATAACCAAAGCTTCTCTTGCTACCGAATCATTCCTGTCGGCGGCATCATTCCAGGAGACTACAAGAGTTCTGACAGAGGCGGCTATCAAAGGAAAGGTGGATCCACTTGTAGGTCTTAAGGAAAACGTTATAATTGGAAAGCTTATTCCAGCGGGTACCGGTATGAGCAGGTATAGGGACATAAACATAAATATTGTCAATGAATAGATAAAGACAGTATATGGATTTAATGCCTGAATAAGCTGCTGTGCCTGATGTAATTTCAAAGATTTACTTGTTGTGCCAGGTAATCTGATAGTACTGTGGTGAGCTTGAAAACCAGTTATTGTCAGCTCTTAAGCCTGGAAATCCTGTTATCGGAATACCGGCACAACAAGTCAACTTGAAGAGTTTGAATCAGCACAACAGATCGGGCTATACAAATTATTGGCTGAGTTCATGCTCTTGACAAAAGAAGTGCAACGGTGATAGAATTATTCAGTGTGTGAATTTCAGCTTATTCTCGTATATTATATGAGTGGGTTGATGTATTTGCAACTCCTGCTTTCTTAAGGTTTAGAGCTTGATTTAAGAGTAATAAAACAGGGAGTAGTTGACCCTGTTTTCGTGATAATTGCCATATTGCGTTTTTTGGAAATTAATTCCGTAATACTGCAATAGGATAATCAAAGAAAGCGAGGCAATGAAAGTTAAATCTTTGCATAATATTCAAGATGAGCTTGAGTATTAATTGCCATGTTGCAGTTTAGAATTTCTTTTTGCAGTTTTAGGAGTGAATCCCGTAAGACCGCAACAGGAAAACTAATGAAAGTGGGATAATGGCAGTTAACGTTGATCTGAACTTTAAGAAAAATGCAATTTATACAGGAGGGTTTGAGGTGCTCGAAAATCTCAAAGACAGTAAAAAGGCTGTAGGCATAAAGCAGACCTTAAAGGCTGTGGATAGAGGAAATGCCGAAGTTGTTTTTATAGCCAGGGATGCCGATGAAAAATTGGTTGATGAGCTAAAACGAGCTTGTTTAAAGAATTCTGTCGAAATAATATATGCTGATAGCATGCATCAACTTGGTAAAGCTTGCAATATTGAAGTTGGTGCTGCAGCAGCTGCTATTTTAAAAACGATATCCAATCCGTAATAAAAACGAACGGATATTTGTATATTCTATATTTACTGGCGAAAGGAGGTGTAGGTATTGCCAACATTTAATCAGCTGGTTAAGAAAGGCAGGAAGGTTGCTGAAAAGAAATCGACGGCTCCTGCATTGCAAAGGGGTTTTAATACTATTAAGAAAAGACCAATTGAGATTAACAGCCCCCAGAAGAGAGGCGTATGTACTGTTGTTAAGACAAGTACTCCTAAGAAACCTAACTCAGCATTGAGAAAGGTTGCGAGGGTTCGTTTGACAAATGGTATAGAAGTTACTGCTTATATTCCTGGTATTGGCCATAATCTTCAGGAACACAGCGTTGTTCTTATAAGAGGAGGCAGGGTTAAAGACTTGCCTGGTGTAAGGTACCATATTATCAGAGGAACTCTTGACGCTGCAGGTGTTGCAAAGAGAATGCAGGGTAGGTCCAAGTATGGTGCTAAGAGACCTAAGGCAAGTGCGGCTGGTAAGTAAATCATACAACGTGCTTGCTTACGGGCCAATGTAATTTGTGTATAATTTAGCATGGTGCAGGGTACGTTGTTTAATATAAAAATATTTAGCAAGTACTGGAGCGCCTACGGAGAATAGTTCTCCGAGTACCGATGAACAACAAAAGGGTAAGGAGGGAAGTAAGGTGCCAAGAAAAGGTCATGTTCCAAAGAGGGATGTTTTACCTGATCCATTATACAACGATAAAGTTGTTACCAAACTCATAAATAAAATAATGTATGATGGAAAAAAGGGTGTTGCCCAGAAAATTTGCTATGGTGCGTTTGACATCATAAAAGAAAAGACAGGAAAAGATCCTCTTGAAGTTTTCGAGCAAGCTTTGAACAATGTTATGCCGGTTCTTGAGGTAAAGGCCAGAAGAGTAGGCGGAGCCACATATCAGGTTCCAATGGAAGTAAGGCCTGAGAGAAGACAGGCGTTGGGTATAAGATGGCTTGTAAATTTTGCCCGTCTCAGAGGGGAAAAGACTATGAGAGAAAGGCTTGCTGCAGAAATTATGGATGCAGCAAACAGTACGGGCGGAGCCTTCAAGAAGAAGGAAGAAACTCATAGAATGGCTGAAGCAAACAAAGCGTTTGCTCATTATAGGTGGTAATAGGTTGAATACAAATTTTTATATGGATTTCATTAAAGGAATCATCGTGAAGGAAAGGAGGTTTATATGCCCAGGCAGTTTAGTTTAGAAAATACAAGAAATATTGGAATAATGGCGCACATAGATGCAGGAAAAACTACTACGACAGAGAGAATATTATATTACACAGGTAAGCTTCACAAAATGGGCGAGACCCATGAAGGTTCTGCAACTATGGATTGGATGGAACAGGAGCAGGAAAGAGGTATAACCATTACTTCTGCTGCTACAACTGCGCAGTGGAAAGGTCATAGAATTAATATTATAGATACGCCGGGGCACGTTGACTTTACGGTCGAAGTTGAAAGATCTCTTCGCGTTCTCGATGGTTCAGTAACACTTTTTTGCGCAAAAGGAGGAGTTGAACCTCAGTCTGAGACTGTTTGGAGACAGGCTGATAAGTATCACGTTCCTCGTCTTGCGTATGTCAACAAGATGGACATCATGGGAGCAGATTTTTATAACTGCATTAAAATGATGAAGGATAGGCTTAATGCCAATGCTATTCCTATACAATTACCTATTGGTAAGGAAAGTGAGTTCCAGGGCATTATTGACCTGGTAACTATGAAAGCATTCTATTATTTGGATGAAATGGGAACAGTAGTTGAAGAACGTCCTATTCCCGATGACATGAGCGATATTGTAGCAGAATATCGTGAAAAATTACTTGAAGCTGTTGCTGAACAAGATGAAGAATTAATGACTAAATATCTTGAAGGTGAAGAACTGACCGAAGAGGAAATACGTGCTGGTATAAGAAAAGCAACTATTAGCGTAAGTATGATACCGGTTACTTGCGGTTCATCTTATAAGAACAAGGGAGTTCAATTGTTGCTTGATGCTATAGTTGATTATCTGCCGTCACCTCTTGATATACCATCTGTTAAGGGTATATCACCTGATGACGAGGAGGAAATTGAGAGACATACTAGCGACGACGAGCCGTTCTCTGCACTTGCATTTAAAATTGCAGTAGACCCGTTTGTCGGAAAGCTTTGTTTCTTCAGAGTATATTCAGGCAAATTGAAATCTGGTTCTTACGTATTAAATTCAAGCAAAAACAAGAGAGAAAGAATAGGAAGAATACTTCAGATGCATGCTAACCATAGAGAGGAAATCGATATGGTTTATGCAGGAGATATAGCTGCGGCGGTAGGTTTGAAGGAGACAACCACGGGAGATACATTGTGTGATGAGCAAAATCCTATAATACTTGAATCAATGGAATTTCCGGAACCGGTTATAGAAATTGCCATCGAGCCTAAGACCAAGGAAGGGCAGGAAAAAATGTCGATTGCTCTTCAGAAGCTCTCAGAAGAAGACCCTACATTCAGGGCTCATACTGACCAGGAAACCGGTCAGACAATAATTGCCGGTATGGGTGAGCTTCATCTTGATATAATAGTAGACAGGCTAATGAGAGAATTCAGAGTAGAGGCTAACGTCGGTAAACCTCAGGTTGCATATAAGGAGACCATACGCAAAGCTGTCAAAGCGGAAGGCAAATTCGTCAGACAGTCAGGCGGAAGAGGCCAGTATGGACATTGCTGGCTTGAAATTGAGCCGCAAGAACCAGGCGCAGGCTACACATTTGAAAGCAAAATTGTGGGTGGCGCTATACCAAAGGAATATATACCCGCTATCGATGCAGGTGTACAGGATGCAATGAATAACGGTGTTTTAGGTGGGTATCCGGTGATTGATGTGAAGGTTACCGTAGTTGATGGTTCATACCATGAAGTTGACTCTTCTGAAATGGCATTTAAAATTGCCGGTTCAATGGCATTCAAGGAAGGTTGCCGCAAAGCAGATCCTGTTTTGCTTGAACCTATAATGAGAGTTGATGTCATAACTCCTGAAGAATACATGGGGGATGTAATGGGAGACCTGAATTCCAGAAGGGGAAGAATCGAAGGTATGGAACTGAGATCAGGAGCCCAGGTCATAACGGCTCACGTGCCCCTTTCGGAAATGTTTGGATACGCTACACAGCTGCGTTCCAAAACGCAGGGAAGAGGAGTCTTCACTATGCAATTTGATCATTATGAAGAAGTTCCTAGAAACGTACAGGATTCTATATTAAATAAATAAGTTGTTTAAAAGTAAGTTATTTAATAAGTAAGTAAATTATTTGAAAAAATGGGGCAAGTGTGTTGAAATATTTGTGATGTAAGTATAAAATATTCATTAACCGGAGAAGTTGTACAATTGTATAGAAAATGGAACAACTTCCCGGAAATGGAGCCCCGTTTCATGTGTTACTTGACTTACGGGAGTTACGGAAAGTGGTTCCCGTATGATGATAAAACTTATTAATGATAAAAAATAATAATTTCAGTAAAACCACTGAAAGGGAGGAGATTTATAATGGCAAAAG
>ENA-UPAD01001907-UPAD01001907.1-bioreactor-metagenome-genome-assembly--contig:-NODE-1907-length-18505-cov-6.647480_pt1 | contig 18505 bp, 14 predicted proteins | sample MGYA00238179_ERZ772710 | MGnify/ENA primary metagenome ERZ772710 (study PRJEB29004, sample SAMN07631245) | bioreactor metagenome | isolation source: Switchgrass digestor | place: USA: Dartmouth...
ATGAGAGAATAATGAATGAATTCATAGAATTGCATGATACCCAGATTGTAAACGGAGTTGCAGAGGGTACTGACGGGGGTATCTTCCAGGGCAGTGCTACTTACAATGAAATGGGTGACCATCCGATTGAAGCCGGAGATGGCCTTGCATCCCAATACAGGGCTAATGTTGCTTTAGCCGATTTATTCAAACAAATTGGTAATGAAGAAAAAGCTCAAAAATACTATGATGCAGCAGAGAAGTTAAAGAAATACTTTATAGAAGAATGGGGAGTACCGGAGAACGACGAGTTTTTCTATAACAGGGGTTATGATATTGACGGAAAGAAGCTTGAATCCTTCGCCAAGGAAGGAAGCTGGTTCATGGCTATGAAGGGTATTACACCGCCTGGCGAGAGGACTACAGGATTCCTTCAGTATATTCATGATAAAATGCATGACAACAACTACAAATCTCCTAATATAGAAGCTTATACCTATCTGCCGGATACATTCTTCCCATATGGTGAAGATGAAAAAGGCTGGTATTGGATGGAATACATTATTGACCGCCTTGATGATGACCATGCCGTATCAAACCAGGGGAAAAACGCAGACTATCCTGAAGTTTCATTTACTCTCATCAGCCAGACTATAGGATGGCTTCTTGGGGTTAATGCCAATGTACCTGCGGGAACTGTAGAAACATTATCCCATCTGCCGGAAGCCATAGCTGATCTGGAGGTTAATTATATACCTGTTGGGAATAATGAAATAAAAGTGAAGCAAAAAGGCACAGAAGAAACAACATTTTATGCTTATGAGAACGGAGAAGGAAATGATATTACCTGGATTGCCAAATTCGCCGGGAAATACGACTATATTAACGTAAATGGAAAAAATATTCCGGCAAAGCAGGCTGTTGAAAATGGCAGGGAGATTTCATACGCTGAGGTAGAAATAGAAAAGGGTAAGACTTATGTAGCCAGACCAAAAAATGCAGAACCTAAAGTTCCAGGGGGACCGGTTGTACCAATTTACACTGAGCCCGAAAAAACAGCTGAAGACAATATCAGTACAGATGGAGACATGACAATAATAACAATAAATGAAGAAAAAGCTATTGATGAAATAAAGAATAGTGAAAACAGTGTAATTATCTTTGATTTGAGTGAAGTAGGTACTACCGCAGCCAAGACTGTAGAAATTCCTGAAAATGTATTTAAAGCAGCAAGTGAATATTCAAAGGATATAATAGTCAAGGTTGGAGATGTGGAACTTTTATTGGAGAAGGATACATTTGATTCTGACAAGCTGAATGGCACCACTGTTATAACGGTGGCAGATATGGGCAAGAGCGGCAGCATGGAGGGCTTTGTCCAGGTATCCAACACCTTTGACATTATTATCAAAGTGGGAGACACAAATATTAATCCTGATAAGCCGGTTAAGGTGACAATTAATACAAGCGGCATTGAAAATGGTAAAAAAGCAGCTGTATACTATTACAATCCGGACAAAGGCGAATGGGAGTATGTAGGCGGCAGTTACGACGAAGAATCCCGCACGATGACTTTTGATGCGGAACACTTCTCTGAATATGCAGTGTTTGAATACAATAAGAGCTTTAAAGACATAGAAGGGCACTGGGCTAAAGATACAATAGAGGTATTGGCATCAAGAAATATTGTGTCAGGAATAGACGGTGAGAACTATAAACCGCAAGCGAATGTGACAAGAGCGGAATTTGCAAAAATGGCAGTAATGATGCTGGGATTGCCGTTAGAAACCTACAAAGGCCAGTTTGCCGATGTAGCAGAAGGAAAGTGGTATGCAGATATCATTGAAACCGCCTATAATGCCGGTATCATTAATGGAGACGGTGGATACATGAGACCGGACAGCAGCATCAGCCGTGAAGAAATGGCTGCAATAGCTGTAAGAGTATATGAAAAGTTATATGGCTATGAGTTGGAGACATTTGCAGACACAGGATTTGCAGATGAAGTCAATATAAGCAACTGGGCAAAAGATGCAGTAGGAAACGCAGCAAAACTTGGTATTATAGTTGGAAAACCAGGTAATATATTTGACCCGAAAGCAACAGCTACAAGAGCTGAAGCAGCAACAGTCATCTATAGGCTGATTTTTCGGGGAGAATAAAGTGGAATAAGCAAATATCGCAGTAAAATAAGTAGCATAAAACAAGCAATATTTTAAACTAATCACATTCTACAGTTCTTTAACAAAAGTTGGGGCGGCTGAACTGAAAATCAGTTCAGCTGCTCTTACTTTTTTTATTTCATTATGAAAGCTAACCCGTTGAGTTGTCTTAAAATACAAGATGAAATATACCTTACACATTTTTTTTGCTTCTCTTCATAAAATCTCCACAAAAATGTGTTAAATTCGGGATAAATAATGTGAAGGTGGTATAACAATGGGAAAAGCAGCTCTGACAAACAAAAAGATGCAAGCGGTACAAAAAACTAAAAAGTATACATTTGTAGCAGTTGGAGTAATTGCAGTCCTTATCATAGGTTTCATTATTATTAAATTAAGTACAAGCGGTGAAGATACGACAGGGGCTGCCTCAGGTGATTTAAAGATACTAAAGAGTGAAATTACAGAAACTGCTAAATTTTATTCTTATAAGACAGGTAAGACAAATATGGAAGTCCTGGCTGTAAAAGCAAGCGATGGGACCATAAGGACAGCATTTAACACCTGTCAGATATGTTATGATTCAGGAAGAGGTTATTATGAGCAGCAGGGTGAAGAATTGGTATGCCAGAACTGCGGTAACAGGTTCCATATTGACCAGATAGAAAAGATAAGAGGCGGCTGCAATCCGGCTCCTATTGTGAAAGAAAACAGAGCTGAGGATGACGAATTTATTGTAATCTCACAGGATTTCATGGAAGAATACAAAGGCTTGTTCGGGAATTGGAGAAAGTAGGGGTAAGAATGGAACAGAGATTGAAGCGAAAAGTACTTCAAATAGAGGGTATGTCATGTGCAAGCTGTGAGATGAGAATAGAGAATGCCCTAAAAAAGCTTGACGGAGTAATGGAAGCTAAGGCAATTTTCAGCAGTTCCAATGTTTACATTACCTACGATGCAAATACGGTAGGTCTTGAACAAATTATTGAAACGATAGAAAAGCTGAATTATACAGTAAAGAATAAACGTGGATATGCGGCTGCTCCCAAAACAAATACAAAAAAATCAGCGGATGATAAAATGACAATCAACCAGCTGTTGGGAATTGGTATCATATTGATTGCTCTCTATGTCATTATTAAGAACACAGTGGGGTTTAACTTTGTACCGGAGATTAATCAATCAATGGGATATGGAATCCTGTTTTTTGTCGGATTGCTGACTTCACTGCATTGTATCGCCATGTGCGGAGGTATAAACCTATCTCAATGTGTTTCATATAAGATTGATAAGGAGAAATCCGGCAAGCTTTCACAATTAAAACCAAGTTTACTTTATAACAGCGGCAGGGTCATATCCTATACTGTAATCGGAGGCATAGTAGGAGCTTTAGGCTCCGGTATAAGCTTTTCAGGTGCCGCCAAAGGTGCCGTGGCTATTGTATGTGGCGTATTCATGGTGATTATGGGCTTAAATATGCTCAACATATTCCCATGGCTCAGGAAATTAAACCCCAGAATGCCTAAAGTATTTGGCAACAAAATACACAATAGCAACGGGAAGCATGGGCCCTTTTATGTTGGACTTCTCAATGGCTTAATGCCATGTGGTCCCCTTCAGGCAATGCAGATTTATGCTTTAGGTACGGGGAGCTTTGCGGCGGGAGCACTATCCATGTTTGTGTTTAGTATTGGCACAGTGCCTTTAATGTTTGGTTTGGGTGCAGTCAGCTCTATATTGAGCGGGAAATTCACTCACAAAATGATGAAAGTAAGTGCTGTATTGGTAATAGTGCTTGGAGTGGTCATGGCTAACAGAGGTATGGCATTGTCAGGCTTTTCACTTCCCTCTGTGCCATTTGGTAGAAGCAGTAGTACCCAAGGCAGCAACATTGCAACGATACAGAATGGAGTTCAAATAGTAACTACAAAGCTTCAATCAGGCAGGTATGAACCGATAACAGTACAAAAGGGTATACCTGTAAAGTGGACAATAAAAGCCCAGAAAGGCGATATAAACGGATGTAACAATGAGATTGTAATACCGGAATTTAATAAAAGCAAAAAGCTTGAGCCAGGTGACAATATAATAGAGTTTACTCCAACTGAAACCGGTACCTATGCCTACAGCTGCTGGATGGGCATGATCAGGAGTAAAATTACTGTTGTAGATGATATTAACAATGTTGATGCCTCTGATTCAGGTGGAGCTATTCAAAAGTCAGATTACAAAATACCTGCTGACGAAATTGCTGTTGCTGAAATAGTGGAGGGAAAACAATATGTTGAAAATAATATAGAAAAAAACAGATTTTCGCCTGCAGTAGTGGTAATGCAGAGAGGAATGGAAACAGTATGGAATATTAACGGTGTTAATTTAGACAGCAGCAACAGCACACTTATATTCCCAAGGTATAATGCCCGAATAAATATGCAGGAAGGGGAAAACAAAATCCGCCTGATTCCTGACAGTGACTTTGACTTTAGTACTGCTGATTACACATTTTACGGCTATGTAAAAGTTGTTGACGATATTAACGAAATTGACATTGAAGCAATTAAAAATGAAGTAAGCCAATATGTTCCGGCTAAACAAGATATTATAGATTATAGTGGACTGCCATCGTGTCACTAAAGGGCACATGAGGTATAATAAATTAGGCATTAGGTATAATAGACAGATAATAGAAAGGATATTATGAGGTTTGCAGATCCGCTATCCTTTCTTTACCCTTCTGTAATCGGACAGGGAGCGTCCCATTACCTTCCTGAATAATACGGAAAAATAAAATTGATCACTGTATCCTATTTTTCAGCAGCTTCTGAAACAGGCATGCCGGTAAAGTCAATGTCGAAGCATGTATTGATGAAACGAATTACAGACGATTATATTGAATACTTCAAGTGGCTGGAGACAGAAGGGCTGCTTTTGCCTACAGTATCCTACGAGCCGTGCAACCGGGGAACATTCTGTTTTACCCGTGAATTTCCCGGGAACCGTACATGGATTCTCAGGAGACAGTTGGAATATCACCGGATATGTATGAAGAATTCATTTTTCCATACTACACGCAAAATTTCAATTTTGCCCTGGTACAACGAAGAGGCCTGGCTGCAGCATATTATAAAGACGCTTAAGGCAGAAAAATAGTCAGAGAATGTATAGATGAATACTGGAAATAGATTTGGTTCTGCCAATAATAATATCATGCAACAGCTTAAACTGATTAACATCATGCAATAATCTGAGATATCTGAATTAAATAAAAGCTTGATTCAAAAATACTGAATCGGGCTTTTTTTATTGTGTACTGTATAAGACACAACTGCGAACACAGCATAGCTTCGGGCATGCTACAACCATTGTATTTTAAGGGTTTTACCGGATACAAAAGCATTATGAAGGAACCTTATTGGTCCAATTTACATAATATAAAATAAACTGTAATTTGTGTCTCAGTAGGAGGTACAAAATTCAGTATTTGTACACTAGTGATAAATCCAGCAATTGAATAATGTATTGATTAAGGAGTGTAAGAATATGCAAAAATATGCCGTACTCATGGCAGGTGGTTCGGGAACCAGGCTTTGGCCAATTTCAAAGGAGGCCAGTCCGAAACAGTTCATTCCTATAGAGAATAACAGTTCCATGCTGGTTCAGACCATTAAGCGTTTAGGCAAGGTTGTTCAGCCCGGGCAATGCTTCGTTATAACAAACCGGCTTTTAGCGGACATTACAAAAAAGACAGCGGGGGAATACATCCCGGGGGATAATATCCTTTTTGAACCGGAGAGGAAAAATACTGCTGCATGTATCGCTTATGCAACAATTTTGCTGCAGAAAAAATATAAGGAAGGCATTCTATGCTTTGTGCCGGCAGATGGATACGTAAAAGATACGGAAAGTTATGCTGAAGCTTTGCAATTGGCATACGACACCGCTGAACGGTTCAACAGCCTTGTTATCATCGGAGTCAAGCCTGCATACCCTGCGACCGGATATGGTTATATACATGTAGAACCTGTAACAAGTACCGATGCGAAAGTATCACCAGTGTTGAAATTTATTGAAAAACCGTCCCTGGAAGTAGCTCAGGAGCTTATTCGGTCAGATGATTACTTGTGGAACTGTGGGATAGTGGTTGGCACAATGGATGCCATTATAAGGAATATAAAAGAATACCTTCCGGAACACTACCATAAGCTTTCGGATGCATTGGGAAAAGAGAAAGATGAGGCTGAAGATGAATATGAAGCCAAAGATGGTGCGGAAGTTTCAGCTCCTGTTGAGAAAGCTTATCGCGAGATTCAAAGCATTTCCTTTGACAACGGGGTACTTGAAAAATGCGCTTCTTCGCTTTATGCCGTAAGAGCATCCTTTGACTGGGATGATATTGGCAGTATAGATGCTTTGGCTAAAACTCTGGAACAGGATTCCGAAGGCAATCAGGTAAGGGGACGCCATGTAGGAGTCAATACGACGAATTCCGTTATTTACGGGAAAGATGTGGCCATTTGCACCATAGATGTCAATAACATGATTGTGGTTGGCACAAAAGACGAAGTATTGGTTTGCCCCAGGGATCAATCACAGAAGATTAAAATTCTTGTAGATAAATTAAAACAACAAGGCCATGAGGATCTTCTGTAAGAATCCGGCTATACGGGAGGGAAAAGCCGTATGACGAAATCAAAGTTCTTATTGATAAGAGAAATAGGCCATGGATTATGGAACGAATTGCACCATGTTCTAACCCAGCTGCTTGCTGCGGAAATCTTGCAAAGGATTCCTGTTGTTTACTGGGGTAAGGGCAGCCTGTATGCCCCGTCTGATAGTTTAAACGCATTTGAACAGTTTTTTCTTCCAATATCAGGCTATAGTATACATGATCTGGCCAGGGAGGAGTTTTCCTTTCACCCTGACGGCTGGAACATCGCAAATATTCTCATGCCCACTCCGTGGCCTTCCGGAGATGAATATCATGTGGCAAATCCTTTGGAAGAGTGTGGAGCAGATGTCTGTGTACGGGATAACTATATAGATGTGGAAAAGATTATCCCTTTGATACCGAAAGAGAATCCGTTTTATGGACTAAACCGCAGGGACCTGTTTAATCAGCTGATACAAAAATACATCCGCCTTAAAAAAGAGACCCAGGCATTTATCAATGCCTTCTACGATGAGAATATGAAAGGCACCGCCTTTTTGGCGGTACATATACGAAGCAGCGATAAAATTGTGGAAGTGCGGCACCTGCATGAGTTAAATGGCCGATACACCCGGGAAATAGAAAAAGTTTTACAGGCAAATCCGGGTATGCGGATATTTTTAATGACCGACTGTATTGAAATTCTGGAGGAATATAAAAGAAGGTATGGAGACATTTTAATCCATACCGACTGCAGAAGGGTTCCCATTAATGGTCAGGGAGTCCATTTTCAGGAATACCGGGATAACAAGCTGAAGGGTTTGGAAATAATCCGGGACACATGGCTTGCCGCAAGGTGCGATTTCTTTATCGGCAATGGATATTCCAACGTATCGGCAGCCATAAGTGAGCTGAAGAATTGGAAGAGTGACAGAATCAAACTTTTATATTAGGAAAATGGCAGAATCAAGCTCTTATATTAAATGAAAGGAGCGATAATTATTATGGAAAATGGTAAATTGATGGATAAAAACAAGTTGACGGAAAAGAGTGAATTGATGCAAAAGAGTAAGCTGATAGATAAAAGTAAATTATTAGAAATGTATAAAACCATGCAGCTTATCCGCTTAATTGAACAAAGAATCAATGATGAATACAAGTATGACGAGATCAAAACACCTATTCACCTGTCAATCGGGCAGGAGGCAGTGGCAGCCGGTGTCTGTATACACCTTCGAAAGGATGATTACATTTTCGGCACTCACCGGAGCCATTCCCAATACATTGCAAAAGGTGGCGATATTAAAAAAATGATCGCCGAATTGTACCTGAGAAAAACCGGATGTGCGTATGGCAGAGGCGGATCGATGCATCTTGTTGATCCGGAAGTGGGCATACTTGGCTCTTCTGCCATTGTTGGAGGGAATATTCCACTGGGAACCGGCACAGCCCTGGCATCCAGGCTTCTGAATAATGACAGGGTAACTGTTGTATTTTTTGGTGACGGTGCCGCTGATGAAGGCACTTTTCATGAAAGCCTTAACTTTGCCGCACTGAAGAAGCTGCCTGTAGTTTATGTATGTGAAAACAATTTTTACGCCATTAACTCACACCAGCTGTCACGGCAAGTCGGCGACAACATTTATAAATGGGCGCAGAGCTATGGAATGCCGGGCTTTCAGATTGATGGAAATGATGTGCTGGAAGTTTCCGATTATGCCGCAAAAGCTATTTCCAGGTGCCGGAACGGCGAAGGTCCAACACTGATTGAATGCCTTACCTACAGGTGGAAAGGACACATCGGAACAGTGGACGATGTTGGAGAAGGCTATAGGCCCAAGGAGGAATATGATTATTGGATTTCGAGATGCCCTATAAAACGGTTCTCACAATATCTTAAGGATATGGGAGTTTTAACTGATGAGCTTGTGAAAAAAATCGATGAAGAAATATACGGTTTGATAGAAGAAGCATTCCATTTTGCGCAAAACTCTCCAAAACCCTCACCTGATGAACTGCTGGATTTTGTATATGCGGATTAGAAGCGGGAGCCAAGATATTGACATTTAATGGTGAGAATGATGTGTATTGTCTATTCGAAAGGAGGATAATTTATGCCGTGGACAACAGTTCAGGTTGAAAAACTGGATAACTTTTTTATATTGGGCGATTTTACGGGTGGCCGTGTGCTCACTTACAGGGATGCGCTGCATGAGGCTCTGGATCAATCGCTGGCAAGGGACCCGAGAGTATTTATTATGGGTGAAGGCGTAGATGATGTTGCTGGCGTTTTTGGGACTACAAAGGGGCTGAAAGAGAAATATGGTGCAAACAGGGTGTTTGATACACCGATAGCGGAAAATTCATTGACAGGGATAGCTGCCGGGGCTGCTATGGCAGGCTTACGGCCAATATTAATTCATGCGCGAATGGATTTTCTGTTGCTTTCCCTGGATCAATTGGTGAATCACGCATCCAAATGGTGCTATATGTTCGGAGGAAAGGTAACGGTTCCCATGGTGGTAAGAACCATCAGCGCCAGAGGGTGGGGATCCGGAGCACAGCATTCACAGTGTATTCAGGGAATGCTGATGAATGTTCCAGGTTTGAAAATTGTTGCTCCTGCCACCCCTTATGATGCCAAGGGATTGATGGTATCCGCCATTATCGACAACGGCCCGGTTATGTTTGTAGAACACAGATGGTTGCACAAAACAACGGGATATGTTCCTGAAGATCTCTATTCCATACCCATAGGCAAGGGTGTCATTCGCCGTAAAGGGGAAGATATCACTATTGTAGCCGTGTCCTATATGATTGTTGAGGCGCTGAAAGCTGCTGAAAAGCTTCAGGAGGCAGGTATATCCGCAGAGGTTATAGATCCTCGTACATTGAAACCCCTGGATGAAAAGATTCTGGTGGAATCTGTGGCTAAAACCGGAAGGCTTCTTATTGCAGACACCGGATGCAAAACAGGCAGTGTTGCTTCGGAAATAGCGGCTGTTGCAGCTGAAAAAGCGTTCCACCTGCTGAAAAAGCCTGTAAAACGGGTATGCTGTCCGGATACGCCCACACCAACCAGTGATGTGCTGGAAAAAGCTTATTATCCCACTGCGGAGGACATTTTCACCGAAGCAGTGAATTTAGTAAAAGAATGAAAAGAGGATGATTATGGATAGAATAATTGAGCAGGATTGTCTTGAATACATTGAAAAAATCGATCTGACTCCGTTAAGGGATAAAACAGTTTATATTACAGGGGCTAACGGGCTTATTGGCACATATTTGATCTATATGCTTCATCTTGCCAATGTGGTCAAGAATGCCGGGATCAATATTGTAGCTGTCAGCAAAAGCCCTCCAGGCAGCCATCTCCAGGATATTTTCAAAGACCGCTATACATTCTGTCCGGCGGACCTGATCCAACCGGATTGCAACTGTTTTGATGTGAAGGCTGACTACATCATCCATGGGGCGACTTATGCCCAGCCGAAAAAGTTTATTCAAAAATATATGGAGACAATCCATCTGAATACAACTGTAACTGAAAAGCTGCTTAAAAAAGCAAAAAAGGATAATGCCACCTTGTTGTTCTTAAGCTCTTCAGAAGTGTATGGTGAGCCTGATGAAAACCATGTTCCCACCAGGGAAGATTTTCCTGGCCTGTGTTCACCTTTGGATGTACGGGCAATCTACTCTGAGTCTAAACGCATGGGTGAAACTTTGTGTTTTGCCTATAGAAACTTTGAAGGGGTTAATGCAAAAGTAGCCAGGATTTCCATGACCTATGGACCGGGCATCGGTCTGAAAGATGAAAGGGTTCTTGCCCATTTCCTGCGTCAGGCTCTTTATGAAAAAAAGATCAAGATGCTGGATGACGGAAGTAAGATAAGGACATTCTGCTACATCGCGGACTGCGTACTGATGCTGCTTTATATAATGATCCATGGGAAAGGCTTTGTGTATAATGTGGGAGGAAAAGACAGCATCAGCATTCGCAAGCTTGCGGAAGAAATATGTATGCTGACGGGGAGTACCTTATCCCAGGAGATTACAAGTAAAGAAAATATGCAGAACATAAAGGTTTCCCCGAAGCTGGTTAAGCTTGATATTACAAAAATATGCACTGAGTTTTCGCTTCCGCCTTTCAAACCTTTCCGGGAAGGATTGGCCCGTACCATTGAGTGGAACAAGGCAGCAATCGGGCTATCAGGCTAACAAGCGGGCTACCATGCTAGCAATCGGGCTATCAGGCTATTAACCCCTTAGCCTGAATTGCCTGCTTTTAGCCTGAGTTACTAATTCTTGGCCTGAATCACTCACCCTTAACCTGAGTCCTTTATTTTGCTGTAACCTTGCACCAAAAATGACAGGTATACATAATATGAACTTGAAGAAAAGTATCAAGCGGAAAAATGCGAGGTGAACATTACATGGCTGGTGACAGATTCCTGTTAATTAAGCCTTGGAGCTACAGGTTATGGTCTGATGTGGAGCATGTTCTGGGTCAGCTTTTGATTGCCGAGATCACCAACCGCATCCCGGTTATTTATTGGCCGACCCATTGTTTGCATAACGGATTCGTTCATACAAACGGATTTGAATTGTATTTTGAACCCATATCCAGTTACAGCATTTTTGAATTAACCAAACCCGGGTATACCTTCTATCCGCCTTTCTGGGATGCAGACAATCTTCTGGTAGAAGATACTGAGAAGGATACCTGGATGTATAGAAGTATTGGTGACCTCATAAGCAGTGACGCTAATGTGGTCGTCGGGGATGTATATTTTTCAATATCGGAAATCATTCCTTTCATCAAGAAAGATAACGCGGCATACGGCATGGCAGCCGTAGAGATTTACCGTTACCTTTATAAGAAATATATAAGACTTAAAAGAGACATTCTCATGGAAGTGCAGGGATTCTACCAATCATGGCTCAAGGAAGGGCACCCCTTGCTGGCAGTTCATGTCCGGAGAGAGGAAGACGACATGATCATTGACGAAAGAAAAGACATAGCAGATGAGCACTACTGGTACAGGAACAGCAGAAAATACCGAATAAAACAAAAAAAGAACCGGAAAAGAAAATACCGTTTTTTGGGGAAAGGAAGGTTATTGAAAGCTAATACACAATATCATGCTGAAATCCGAAAGTTGATGAATAAATATGCGATTAAGAAAATATTCCTTCTAACCGACAGTGAGGAAGTGATAGAGGAATACCGGAAAACCTATGGAGATGCTGTTGTATTTACAGATTGCAAGCGATTATCCGGCAATGACCCGGCATACAACCTGGAAAACCCTATGGTGAAAAGAAGACGGGGGATAGAGGTAATTAAGGATGCATATCTTGCCGCTCAATGTGACTTTTTTATAGGAAATGATTTCTCAAGCCTGTCCCGGGCGATATCCCGGATAAAGGACTGGCCTGTAGAAAACGTCAAACTTCTTTTCCGTCAGAGGGAAAAGCGCAAATACCCTGTCAATGTAAGAATGATTGCGGCTAAGGATAAGAAAATATTGCGTTCACTTGTTGAGTTCATGAAAGGGCTTTACAGGAAGATAAAGAAAAAACTGCACATTGGGGGTGATGAAATTGACAACTGACCGATTTCTGCTTATAAAAAGCTGGGGTTGCGGTTTCTGGTCAGATGTAGACCATGTGATGGGGCAGTTGCTGGCTGCTGAACTGACTAACCGGATTCCCGTCGTCTATTGGGGAACAAACAGCCTGTATTCTGAATCCTTTAAAGGAAATGCCTTTGAATTATATTTTGAGCCTGTATCCAATTATACTGTGGAAGACCTGGACCAACCCGGTTTTACCTACTATCCTCCTATATGGAACGGCAAAAACCTTACGGTGGAAGATTTGGATAAAGTGGCCTGGGCCTACCGGAACCTGGGTGACATGATGAGTAGCAATGCCAATGTGGTGGTTAGCGACACCCACTATTTTATTCGTCCAATGCTCCATTACATTCCCAAAAGCCACTGGGCTTACGGAATGACTGCCCATCAGATATACCGGTGCCTGTTTGACAAATATATCAGGCTTAAGCCTGATATCCAGGAAGAAATACAGAAGTTTTATGATGAATCCATGAAAGATGCAAAACCGCTGCTAGGGGTTCATATCCGTGGCGGTGACAAAGTAAAAGAAGTAGAGAACCTGTCTCACCTGAACAAAAAGTATCATCAAACAATACAAGACTTTATTGACCGGTATGATATTCAAAAAATCCTATTGCTGACAGACTGCGAGGAGATTCTCACCGATTTTCAAAAGAAGTACGGCCAGATGGTGATCTTTACTGATTGTAAAAGGGGACAGCTAAATGACACGGAAAACGCTCCCCACCTTACCAGCTATTCCGAAAGAAGGCGTAAAGGCATAGAGATCATCAAGGATACTTACCTGGCTTCTATGTGTGACTTTTTTATAGGCAATGGATATTCCAATGTATCATACACAGTAAAGCGTCTGAAGGATTGGCCGGACAGCAATATTGTCCTTTTCTACAGAGATTTGAAGCATGAAATGAAGCTGGCCAAAAAACGAGTGAAAGCAGACCGAAAGAGAAGAAAATCGGAAAGAATTCGCCATAGATCAGAATATCCTGAATTATACGGAGGTGTGAATACGTATGCAGACGAATCGCTTTCTATTAATAAAATCATTGGGTAAAAGCATTTGGACTGACGTGGATCATGTTATATGCCAGCTTCTTGCAGCAGAGTTGACCAACCGGATTCCGGTTGTGTACTGGGGTATGGAGAGCTTATATAGTGAGTCCATCGCTACAAATGCATACGAGTTTTTTTTCGAACCGGTTTCCAGCTTTACGGTCCATGATATTGTCCGTCCGGGATATTCTTTTTATCCGCCTACATGGAATCCAGAGAAAATCCTTGCAGAAGACAGTGACAGATTTAAAATGGAATACAGGGATTTAAAAAGCCTGATGAAAAGTGATGCAAATATCGTTGTCAGTGACATTTACTATCCACTGAGCTCCATATTGGCATGGACGAACAGGTCCCATTGGTCTTTCGGGAAAACTCCCTATCAGGTTTACCGGTACCTTTTTGACAAATATCTGAAACCAAAACCGGAAGTAATACGGGAAATTAAAAAATACATCAATACAACTCCCGACTTCAGGGACGAAAAACCAATACTCGGTATTCACTGCCGTTCCAATGCCATTGTGAATGAAGTAGCGCAGCTTTATGATTTGAATGAACTTTATAAGCCCTTTGTCTGGGAGTATATTGTACGCTACAACATCAGGCATATCTTTTTGATAACTGACTCCAATAAAATACTGAAAGAATATAAAAAACTGTATGATGTAAACGGCATGCTTTTATATACTGACAGCAAAAAACGTCCTCTAAAAGAGCGGATACCCACATACCTGCTGGACTACCCGAATAAAAGGCATAAAGGCGTGGAGTTAATAAAGGATACCATTGAAGTTATAAAGGACACATACCTTGCTGCACAATGCGACTTTTTTATCGGCAATGGTTATTCAAACCTGTCCAATACAGTAATGCGGCTTAAGGATTGGCCAGAGACCAATATAAAACTATTATATTAAATATATTATAAGCATGTTTTCCAAGAGAGAGGAGGAATGTTTTTTGAACTCCAATGAACTAAAATATATGGAATTAATTAAGAGAAAATATCCCCAATTGGATCTGTCAAAAATTGAATTCAATAAAACTGATGGGAGTTATAGTGATATTGCTATAGTAAATAATGATGTGGTGTTTAAATTTGCAAAATATGACTGGAGTGCTGTCTATCTTAGAAATGAAGCGGACGTAATCCGCTTCATTCAGAATTTCATTACTTTACCTCTGCCGGATGTAGAGATGGTTGAGCAAAATGTATCCAAACGTGAATTTATCAAAGGTTCACCGTTATACCGCGATATTTTGCTGAAATTGGATTATCATACGCAGGACGCCATTGCGAGACAAATTGCGACCTTTTTATATCAATTGCATACTATCCCGGTAAAAAAGGCACAATATGCAAAAATCGGGAATTCCCAGATGAACCGTACACGGGAAGAATGGCTGTTTGAATTGGAAACGATGCAACGAAAAATATACCCTTACTGCACAGAGTATGTTAAAGAGTACTTGTGCCAGATCGTCCAGCCTGCCATTGATAATGTAGAATTCTTTGAATTCAGGCCAGTACTTATCCACGGAGATTTAACGCCTAACCATATCCTGTTTGATAAAGAGTATCAAAAAATCAACGGCATCATCGGTTTTGACAATGCAGGGTTTGGCGATCCCGCCTTTGATCTGGGAATGCTTCTGGATCACCTGGGTGAGAATTTTATTAAGAGGATAAACAAGCACTATCCAATTTCTCCTGAATACATGGATAGAGCTAGATTTTATGCTTATATCAGCAGCTTTATGTGGTTCAGGGATGTCTGTGACATGATTTCAACGCGGGATTTTTCACGTTTTCAAATTCCGGCGAAAGACAGGGATATTTTCCCTTTGGGAACATCATACCCAGCACCCGGAGTTAAGCAGTCGAAAAAATGAGTTGTGATATCTGGGCAAGATTCTGAATAAAATATTGATACAGGAATATGTATTGGGAGATGGTAGTGTGAATTACACTCCTACTGATTTAAACCTTCTCACCATCAAGAAAACGCTTATTGACGGGTACAGCAAAAAACAAGTAGACAGCTTGCTTTCAAAGATTATTGAGGACTATACGGAGATGAATAAAAATATACATGAGCTGAAGTGCCAGGTATCCACTCTAAATGAGACAGTAAAGCATTACAAGGTACTTGAAGAATCCCTGCAGCACTCTATACTGGTTGCACAACATACTGCTGAGCAAATCAAGGCAAACGCATGCGATAAGGCAAAGAACATCGTGGATGAAGCAGAGGTAAAAGCTCAAAAAATAATTGAAGATGCTATGAATGAAGCCCGTAAAATACAAACAAAATATGAAGAACTGAGAAATGAAGTGTACACCTTTAAAACAAAATCGGAAGCATTGCTCCAGGCCCAAATGGATGTTATCAAGCAATTGTTTCCCGAATAAAGGAATTTATCAAAAAAAGACAGGGGAACGGATTCACTGATATGTTCCTCTTGTAGTAGGCAGTAGAAGCATGAAAACTGTTTATTGCAAGCGGGAACATATTTTTTAGGGAAGAAAAAGATACTGTTCGGTGTTCCCCCGTCTTTAACCGGCCTGAAGAACCTCTATTTTATAATATTCTTTAAGGATATTTCAGAATATTCTTTAAGGATCTTTTTATAGCCTTTTAAAGGTTATTCTTTTATCATGTTGACGTAATAATCGTATTCTCTCCTGATTCCTTCTCTTATTTCCATTTTTGGCTTCCAGCCGGTTGCTGAAATTTTGGAATTATCCAACACTCTCCGTGGAGTTCCATCGGGTTTTGTGGCATCGAATACAATTTCCCCCTGGAATCCGACAACATCCCTGATAATCTCGGCCAGCTCTCTAATGCTGATTTCCTTTCCGGAGCCAATATTTATAAGCTCACTGCCATCATAGTTCTGCATCAGGTAAAGACATGCTTCGGCCATGTCATCCACATATAAAAATTCCCGCAGAGGTTTGCCAGTACCCCACAATTCAACAAAAGGCCGGTTTTCAAGTTTTGCTTTATGGAACTTAATCAGCATGGAAGGGATTACATGGGAGTTGTAAGCGTCAAACCTGTCATTGATGCCGTACAGGTTGGCAGGCATAACCGAAATATAACGGGTGCCGTATTGTTTGTTATAAGACTGGCACATTTTAATCCCCGATATTTTAGCCAAAGCGTAAGCTTCATTGGTGGGTTCCAGCGGACCGGTAAGCAGGTATTCCTCTTTAATGGGTTGAGGGCACAATTTCGGATAAATACATGAACTACCAAGGAACATCAGCTTTTTCACATTATTCTTAAAAGCGCTGCGAATCACATTGCATTCAATCAGCATATTCTCCATAATGAAATCTGCAGGGTAAGTATCGTTTGCATGAATTCCGCCTACTTTTGCGGCAGCCAGAAACACATATTCCGGTTTTTCCTCTTCAAAAAACTTTTCGCATGCTGCCTGGTTTGTTAAGTCCAATTCCTGATGTGTCCTCCGGATAATATTCTCATATCCCTTTTGCTGAAGGCATCTGACAATAGCCGAACCAACCATTCCGGTATGTCCCGCCACATATATCCTGCTGTTTTTTTCCATGTAAATCACTCCTTAATCCAATTTTATTCCCGCAGCCTGAATATCACTTTTTACCATCATAGCAACCAATTCTTCAAAGGATACTCTGGGTTTCCATCCCAGTTTATTTTTTGCCTTTGTCGGATCACCAAGCAGTAAATCTACTTCTGCCGGTCTGAAAAACTCACTGCTGACCCTAACCAGTTCCCTGCCGGTTTCCTTATCCACGCCTTTTTCATTTAATCCTTCTCCGGTCCAGATCAGGTTGATTCCAACACTCCGGAATGCCAGTTCACAAAATTCCCTTACAGTATGGGTCTCTCCTGTTGCGACTACATAGTCATCAGGTTTGTCTTGCTGTAGTATCAGCCACATGGCTTCAACATAATCTCCGGCATATCCCCAATCTCTTTTTGCATCCAGATTGCCGAGGTATATACATTCTGATTTTCCATTGAGTATATCAGCAATTCCGGTTGTAATTTTACGGGTAACAAAGTTCTTTCCTCTTCTGGGTGACTCATGATTAAAAAGTATACCGTTACAGGCAAATAAATTGTAGGCTTCCCGATAGTTTATTGTTATCCAGTATGCATACAGCTTACTCACCGCATAAGGGCTTCTCGGGTAAAACGGTGTGTTTTCATTCTGCGGTGTTTCCCTTACTTTCCCAAACAGTTCACTGGAGGAAGCCTGGTAAAATTTAATGTCCGGATTCACTTCCCGGATGCTATCTAATAACATGACAGTGCCGACAGCGTTTACATCCGCTGTAAATTTCGGCATATCAAAAGATACTTTTACATGGCTTTGTGCTGCCAGGTTATATACCTCGTCTGGCTCAATCTTGTACAGCAATCTAATCAGGCTGCCTGCATCAGTCATATCACCATAATGCAAAGTCACCCTTTCCGGCTCATCGAGCAGGTGACGGATTCTTTCTGTATTATCCGTACTGTTTCTTCTGATAAGTCCATGTACTTCATATCCTTTTTCCAATAAAAACTCTGCCAGATAAGAACCATCCTGTCCGGTGATTCCTGTAATTAACGCTTTGCTCATTCGCAATACCCTCCTATGGTATAAATGGTCTTCACTTTTCTCTTCCGTTTCATTTCGAAAAGATGCTTTGCTACAATTCTGAGCAACAAAAATTGTTTATATAGGCCTTGATATAATAATATGCAAACTAATTATGTTATGTTACATTTGCATAATTCAAAGGAAAGAAAGCTAAAAAGTGCATGATTACTGATGAATGATGCGTGGATATGCAACATTATATGAAACAGTGAATATTATGTATATAAAGGAAAAGCGTGTGTGTGGTTTGATTTGGTAAATCAACAGCCTTCCGCTTTACCGGTTCATTTTTATAACATGGTGAAATACAACTTTCAAGTGAAAGAAAGACCAGCTAATAAAAGTCAAGAGCTTTTGAGAAAAAATATGAATGATTC
>ENA-UPAD01001908-UPAD01001908.1-bioreactor-metagenome-genome-assembly--contig:-NODE-1908-length-18504-cov-5.666920_pt1 | contig 18504 bp, 15 predicted proteins | sample MGYA00238179_ERZ772710 | MGnify/ENA primary metagenome ERZ772710 (study PRJEB29004, sample SAMN07631245) | bioreactor metagenome | isolation source: Switchgrass digestor | place: USA: Dartmouth...
AATAAGCAATGGATTTACCAAATTTTGCACGGCATTTAATATTGCAATTTATAACAGCATATTTTAGCAATAAAAAGTCTTGTATCACGTTTGTATTTGTTCTATAATCAAATTTGTGGGTTTTATTGAAAATGATTTTATATAAATTGTTGTTAAGGAAGGAGAACCATCATGGGCTTTATTGATGACATTAAAATAAGAGCAAAACAAAATAAAAAGACAATTGTTTTGCCCGAGACCTGGGACAGAAGAACCTTAGAGGCGGCAAATACCGCTCTGGCTGAAGGAATTGCCGATATTGTTTTAATCGGTAATAAAGAAGAAATATTAAAAAAAGCAGACGGGCTTGATTTATCAAAAGCTTTGTTTGTCGATCCGATGAAAACCGATAAACTTGATTCATATGTAGATCTGTTGGTAGAACTCAGAAAAAATAAAGGCATGACTCCCGAAAAAGCCAGAGAACTGTTAACACAGAAACCTCTTTATTTTGGAGTAACTATGGTAAAAGCGGGAGATGCCGACGGTATGGTGGCCGGTGCGGTCAATTCCACAGCCGACGTACTGCGTTCAGCTCTGCAGGTAATTAAAACGGCTCCCGGTACAAAACTGGTTTCCGCATTTTTCCTGATGGTAGTACCGAATTGTGAATCTGGCGCAAATGGTACATTTATTTTTGCCGACAGCGGCCTAGTTCAAAATCCTACGTCCGAAGAACTTGCCGAAATTGCTGCCAGCAGCGCAAAAAGCTTTAAGCAGCTTGTAGGAAAAGAACCCGTGGTTGCCATGTTGTCTCATTCCACAAAAGGCAGCGCCTCCCATGTCGATGTCGATAAGGTAGTGGAAGCAACAAGAATTGCAAAAGAAGCATATCCTGATATCAAACTGGACGGCGAGCTGCAGCTTGACGCCGCAATCGTTCCTTCCGTCGGAGCATCAAAGGCACCCGGCAGTGATGTGGCAGGTAAAGCCAATGTACTTATATTCCCCGATTTGGATGCCGGAAATATCGGATACAAGCTTGTACAAAGACTGGCAAAGGCTGAAGCATACGGACCTATTACCCAGGGCCTTGCAAGACCGGTTAACGATTTGTCCAGAGGATGCTCCGCTGACGATATAGTCGGTGTTATAGCAATTACCGCCGTACAGGCACAGGCTAACAGATAAATAAATTGGAGGATTGGGAAATGAAAGTATTGGTAATTAATTGCGGCAGCTCATCGCTGAAATATCAGCTTATCGATTCTGAATCCAAACAGGCAATGGCTGTCGGTTTGTGTGAAAGAATAGGGCAGGAGATGGGCTGTTTAAAGCATACTCCGGCGGGCCGTGAAAAAGTTGTGATCGAGGCCAGGATGGAAAATCATGAAGTTGCCGTATCCATGATGCTTCAGGCACTGACAGATAAGGAACACGGCGTTATAAAAGATTTATCTGAGATAGATGCGGTAGGGCACAGAGTGGTCCATGGCGGGGAGAAATTTGCCAAATCAACCATAATAACGGATGAAGTAATTAAAGCAATAGAAGAATGTAATGATCTGGCGCCTCTTCATAATCCCGCAAATCTTATCGGTATCAAGGCATGTAAAAACCTGATGAAAGATGTCCCTATGGTTGCGGTGTTCGATACGGCTTTCCACCAAACCATGCCGGAAAAGGCATATTTATATGCCATTCCCATGGAATATTACAATAAATACAAGATAAGAAAGTACGGTTTCCACGGTACAAGCCACAGTTATGTTTCCGGAAGGCTTGCGGAGTTCTGCGGACTCGATATAAATAATTCCAAGATAATAGTATGCCACCTCGGTAACGGCGCAAGTATTACTGCGGTACTGAACGGAAAATCGGTGGACACCAGTATGGGATTTACACCTCTTTCGGGCCTTGTAATGGGTACGAGAAGCGGCGATATCGATCCTTCCATAATTGAATTCATTGCCAAGAAGGAAAATAAGAGTCTGGATGAAATCATGCATTTACTTAATAAAGAATCGGGCGTTCAGGGTATGTCCGAGGTATCCAGTGATTTCAGGGATATCAATGCCGCAATGAATAACGGTAACGAAAAGGCTAAAATCGCATTTGACGTGTTCGTATACAGAGTCGCAAAGTACATCGGAGCATTTACGGCTGCCATGAACGGCGTAGACGCGATTGCATTTACCGCCGGTGTCGGAGAAAACGATCCAAAGGTACGTTATGATGTATGCCAATATCTGGGTTACCTGGGCGTTAAGATAGACGAAGAGGCAAATGCATCAAGGGGCAAGGAAGTTATGATATCCACCCCCGATTCAAAAGTAAAAGTTGCCGTAATACCTACCAATGAAGAACTGGCTATCGCAAGAGAAACCGTAGCGCTGATAAATAAATAATTTTTATTCGTTGACAAATAAAAACACAGTAGTTATAATACAGTATAGTGTGTTAACCTTAGGCTTGACATCATTATATTTAATTCGGAGAGAAGAAATGATTATATCTTTGGCAGAAATTATTAACACAAGGAATAAATCGGAGCAGTTCATCGTACCTGTCGAAATGGAGAAATTTGAATATAACGGTGGTTCGTATGAATTCGCCCGAAAGGATCCCGTAAACCTTACTGTTACCAATATAGGTGACAAGAAGGTTTTGATAGAGGCTTCGACGAAGCTTGCCTTAATTGTTTACTGCAGCAGATGTTTAAAAGAGCTTCAATATCCGATGGATATTTCTGTTACTAAAGATATCGATTTTAATCTTTCTGATGAAGATCGCATTAAAAATCTGGATGAAACAAGCTATATAAGCGGATATAATCTGGATGTGGACATATTAATAAGGAACGAGATTATCGTCGGTTTTCCGATGAAAGTGTTGTGCAGTGAGGATTGTAAAGGCATTTGTATACATTGCGGTGCCAACCTGAATGAAACATCCTGCGACTGTGATGACACGGTACTTGATCCTCGTATGTCTGTTATCCGGGATATCTTTAACAAATTTAAGGAGGTGTGACTATGTCTATATGTCCTAAACAGAAATCTTCAAGATCAAGAAGAGACAGCCGTAGGGCAAATTGGAAAATGAATGTTCCCAACCTGGTTAAATGCAGTAAATGCGGTGAACTTATGATTTCTCATAGAGTATGCAAGAATTGTGGTTCTTACAACAAGAAAGAGATTATCCCTACAGAGTAATTCTTGAATAAAAGATATAAAAGATAATAAAATCAAGGGTTATAACAGATTGTTTTAACCCTTGATTTATTTTTAGCCAATTCTGCGCCTGACTTAAAAAATTGTACATAAACATATTGAAAATATGCTTTGCGAATATAATTAAGATTTACCTTATGAAATCTGAAATTAATTATCCGGTATCGCGTATTTTAAGGATTATATATAAATTAAGTTTTGTATTCCTATTAATCAGCATATCCGTTCTGCAGGTTAGTTTAATACATCAAAGATCATTTTTCTGCAATGTTCACAATAGTAAACATCTAAATATGGTCTATGTATGCTTGTCAGTTTCTTACCTTTATAAATGGCGCAAGTATCGCACCTTTATCTTTGGATTCCGGTATCCATTTTAGATTATATCTGTCACTTGAACAACTCCCTTTTGCATTTCGTTATTGCAATATGGACATTTTTCACTCATAAAATATCCCTCCGCCCTTATTTTAATATGTTGACGGCATAATTCCAGCCTTTTACTAACTTATATTGTATTATATTTAATCCAGTTTTGATGAATTTTTATGTAATTCTGTAATTTTTCAAATTTACTATATGGTGAGTGACGGATGATACATGACGGACCAATCGTTTATATAGTTGCCATTTATTTCGTATTATTATACAATATGTTTGTTGCTAACAAAAATTGAAATTACAAGAGGGAAACCATGAAAGAACTATTACTTACACGGAAGTCAAAATTCATACAGTATCTTATCGCCACCTTTATGTTTGTTATCGAACATTTTGTTCAAATGGGTGTCGTTGCATTAATATTCGGAGCCATTGAAAGAAGGGATTTCCAGTATTTTAAGCTGGTGGGCGTCGCAACCGTTGCATATGTTATATATACCCCCCTTAATTTTCTGATTTCCAGGCTGTTAAGAATAAGATATATGAGGGATACCATACTGGATGTGCGCAGGCAGGCATTTAAAAAAATCATTGATATGCCTTTCAAGCAATATTCTCAAAAATCAAAGGAAGTGTATATATCAAATCTGATTAATGATATTAATACTTTTGAGAACAAGTTTTTTGTCAGTTTTCTTAATTTTTTGATTAACATGGTAATGTTTTTTGTTTCGCTTATAATTCTTTTGATACTGGATTTCAGGCTTGCCATAGGTATGCTTGTATTTTCGGTATTGTTATTTTTAATGGCAAGGCTTTTTACTAAGAAAAGCACTTCATTGGAAAAGGAGATATCCGAAGCCGGTGAAATCTTTACGACCGATATGTCCAATACTTTTAACGGCCTTGAAATCCTGAAACTCAACAATATTGAAGATAAATTTTTAAAGAAAAGTGTGTCCGCCGTAAACCGGCTGGAGCAAAGAAAATATATGGCCAATGTTTTTAATCATCTGCAGAGGGACGTAATCTATGTATTGGCTTTTGCTGTCTCTATTGTTGTTATGATTTATTTAAGTTTAGGCATTCAAAGGAATATGAGCTTGTCGGAGGCTACGATGTTGTTTCTGCTCGCCACTTCCGTCAGCAATTATCTCATTGATGTGTTCCCCATGTGGAACCAGGTGAAAGCCTCGGCGGCAATATATGATAAAATAGCGAAACCGGAGGAAAACGCCGTAAAAATTGGCCGGGGGACTAAGGAATTCAAGTTTGAAGATAAGATTGAGGTTTCCCATGTGAATTTTTCATTTGAAAATAAACAGGTTTTAAAGGATGTATCGTTTACTATAGAAAAAGGAAAGAAATACCTCATAAAAGGAGTCAGCGGTGCGGGAAAGACGACGTTAATAAATTTGCTTGCCATGGTTTATGATGATTATGAGGGAAATATAACGGTTGACGGGATTGATTACAGGGACATATCGGAAGAATCTTTTCATAAAAAAGTGGCCTTTATTTATCAGGATGTTTTTCTGTTTGAGGATACCATTAAAAATAATATTGCCCTGTATCAGGACATACCGGAAGAAAGGCTTAATTATGCCGTAAAAGTATCCGGTCTGGAGCCGTTCCTGGAGGAAAGAAAAGAAGGAATAAACGAAAGGCTTTCCGAAAACGGAAAGAACTTATCCGGAGGTCAAAGGCAGAGAATATCCATAGCCAGGGCCATTGCCAAGGATGCGGAGATTTTATTTATTGACGAAGGCACTTCCAGTTTGAACGAAGAGCTGGGCAGGGAGATAGAAAAGACATTTTTGGAGCTTAAAGGTACCGTAATTGCCATAAGCCACAGATATTATGAAGGGGTTACGGAGAATTACGATTATGTAATCGAGCTTAAAAACGGTAAGGTTCATTGCTTCCCGGCCAGGGATTATTTTGAAGAGGTGATCACATGGTAAAAAAAATCTTTAATGTAACTCCATATTTGATTCTGGCCATGCTGGTCACGGGGATTAACAGCTTTTTGGACGGACTGGCCAATTTGCGAATGACGGAAATGCTTGATTATGCCATAAGCGGACAAACTCATGAATTGAAAGGGCAAATACCCCCAATTCTGGTGATTGCCCTGGCATTGGTACCGATGGGAATCCTGGTGGGACTGACAAGCAATTTATACAAAAAGAAAGCCAGTATCTTTTTAAAGAAATACTATTTAACAAAGGTTTTCGGAAAAAATATCGCCGAATTTCAAAAGGAAAACAACGCAAAATATCTGTCGGCGCTGACAAATGATTTTAATACTCTGGAGACAAACCTGATTACGGGAATCTATACGGTGTTTGAATCTGTCACGACATTTATAGCAGGTATCTGGCTTTTGTCTACGGTGGATGTCAGGATGATTATACTGGCCGTTGTGCTTGTATTACTTAACCTGGCCATATCGGCCATAGCTTCAAAGCCGTCGAATAAAGCCAATAAGGAACGCAGTGATATGTTTGACGGGTATACGTCATATATAAAAGAAATACTTTCGGCATTTCATATCGTAAAAAACTATAATCTTCAGCAAAAGGTAACCGATGACTATAATAAAAAAAGTGAGGATATTCAGCAAAAAGGATTTATTATAGAAAGAATGTTATCCTTTATTATGAGCCTGGAACACTTTCTGATGAATTTATCGATATACGGCATGGTTATATTGGTCGGATATTTTGCCGTCATCGGCCGAGTATCCGTAGGCGGCGTTCTTTTGGTTGTTAGCGGAATTCAGAAAATGACCTGGCCTTTATTTAATATAAGCGAAAATCTTCCTAAACTCTTTACGTCGAGAGATCTGATTAAAAAAATAGAAAAAACCCTGGAAAATTCAGATACATATGCCGAAACCGTAAGTTTGCCGGATTTCAGCGACGAAATTGAATTTAAGAACGTGGAATTTTTATATGAAGATTCCGAAGAGCCGGTTCTGTCGGATATTAATTTCAGAGTGAAAAAGAACGGCAAATACCTTGTGGTCGGACCTAGCGGCGGAGGAAAATCTACTTTGCTGAAGCTTTTCAGAAAGTATTATAACCCTACAAAGGGAATGATTTTAATTGACGGACATAATCTGAAAGACGTGAAACGGGAAGATTATTATAAGCTGATCGGAAATATAGAGCAGCAGGTTTTTATATTTGAGGATACGGTAAGAAACAACCTGACTTTATATAAGGAATATCCGGAAGAAGAGATAGAAGCCGCGATAGAGGCCGCAGGCCTGACGGAATTTGTAAAACAGCTTCCGAAGGGACTTGATACCGTCATATATGATAACGGCAGGAACATATCCGGCGGTGAAAGAAGCAGGATTGTAATAGCGAGAGCCCTTCTGTCCAAAGCGAAAATACTGCTTATGGATGAAGCATTTGCATCCCTTGATATGGAACGGGCAAGGGAGATTGAAAAGACCATACTGAACCTTAAGGATATAACCGTTATCAATGTCAGTCATGTGATTTTTAAGGATACAAAAAAGCTGTATGACAGGGTTTTAACCGTTAAGAGAACTATTTATTGACGACCGTAAATAACCGCTGATAAATACATGCTGACTGTCATTTCCGTAACGGGCTGTATTTTTCATTATGGCTTCATTATAAACGATAATGTTTTATTCGATTAAATGGTTAAGGATATGGTATATGTAGCGGGCCAGATTATCCTCATTAAGCAGGAAATCGTTATGTACTTCTACGAAGGAGATTTTGTCGTCATAGCTGTTTTTAAAGGCAGGAGACAGAACAGGGTGGTACTGGGGCACAAAAACACCCTGTTTTTTTGTGTAACAGTTGGAAGGAGTCGCTTTCTTCCGGTATTCCTTGTCTACAAAAATGGCAAGGCTCTTATGGACGGCCCTGTCTTCCGCCGGTAAATAATAATAATCCTTATAATTATCGTAAAAATATTTCAGTTCACCTTCGTAAGTTTTGATGTAAACATCGGCTGTGTTGTTGCAGGCGTTTACATACAGGCAATCGTTTCCGAAGCTTATGCGGGACGGAAGGTAAAAATTATATTCCAGACGGACAATAAGCTGCCCGCTGTCCACACCGGCGCGAACAATATGAAATGCGCCGTCAAATAAATCGTTGTAATAAAGTATGGGGCAAATTTTTACCAGGCCTTTGAGGTCGTCTTCATTATGCTGCATAATAAGATGCAGCAGTTCTTCGGTTTCCAGGGAAGTATTATCCCCGTTATCCTGAACGTTTCTTGACTTTCTTAGGTTTTCAATCCGTTTTTTTCCGAGATAGCTTTGGTAAACTTCTATCAGTTCTCCTCCGCTTAAGGTGTCCTGACGTCTCACGTTCAGAAAAGTTTCTATCGATTTTTGCTTAAAATTCTTAAGATTGAATATTTGCTTAATGGGAGTGATCATTTTATACAAATCAAGGTTCCGGATATTGTTGAAGGAATAATTTAGCTTAAGCAGTTCGCATTTTTTTATCAGATAAGGGATATCAAACCCTGAACCGTTGTAATTAACAAGGAGGTCATAGCCTTTAATAAATTCAAAGAAATTTTTTATTATCTGGACTTCTTCCTTAATATCTTCTGCGAACCATTGGATCATATGCAGGTCAGAGGAATCCTTATATATGCAGCCTATCAGGTACAGATATGTGGTTTGGGCGGTAAAGCCCGTGGTTTCTATATCAAAAAAAACAATCTTATCCGTATTGAATTTATGCTCCAGAGGATAGCCCGGCGTTATTTCGACGGGAAACTGCCTGATTATCATCGAATTTACTCCTTTCATCGGTTAAATCTATTTTAACATAGGGATTTATGGAAAAACAATGCATATTTTTAATTATTATGATAGAATATATAGGGAATTAGGTAATCATAATAAGGGGTGGCTAGTATGTGGCATATTACCATACTGGGTTATGATTTTTTTTACCTGTTCTATATGTTTTTTATATACGCTTTCATAGGCTGGATTTACGAAAGTACATATGTATCGATTAAAAAAAGAATGTGGGTTAACAGGGGGTTCTTTAACGGACCAGTCATTCCCATATATGGCTTTGGGGCGCTTATATTCTATATGGTTTTATGGCCGTACAGGGATAACAAAGCTCTGACTTTTTTCGGCGGAGCGGTGCTTGCAACGGTTTTGGAATACATAACGTCATGGCTTATGGAAGCAGTGTTTCATACAAAATGGTGGGATTACAGCAACTATCGTTTCAACATACACGGAAGGGTATGTTTGCAGGCATCCATACTTTGGGGATTTTTGTCGGTAGTGATGCTGAACGTTATTCATCCGAAGATAGATCACTTAATCAACAAAATTCCCAGAAAAAAAGGAGAATACATAGGCTATCTGATTACCTCCGTCTTTTTGGCGGATTTTGTTGTGACGATTATCGGTACCGTAAAATTCACCAGACTCCTTAATCGTATACATATTCTGAGGCAGGAACTGGTGGAATATATCAGCACATCAAAGCTGTATGAATATAAGAAGGAAACTCTTGAAAAACTTCCGATGTTCCGGCTGTTTAATATTATGAAGGAATATGCTGCATCCAAAGACGAAATTATTAAAGAAAGCAAAATATATCAAAGCCTGGTGATAAAAAAGAATTATATAAGAATACTGAAAGCATTTCCGACTATGGTTGCGGGAAAACGGACCATGGCTTTGCAGGATTTGAGGGAAAAGGTCTTCAGGAAAGCAAACATAAATGTAAATGATGTAAAGGAAAAGGTTAAGGGAAAAGTTAAGATATCTGCCCTGTGGCGGAAGGGGCATTTGAAGTCATATTTCAGGAAGCGCGGAAAGGGCAGAAAATGATGACAAACCTGCCAATCCCTGGTATCCTATAGAAAATTTCTGTAAGCTGATGATATATAAAGGTATTGTACATAACCACACCGTATCTTATAATTGAAAATGATTAGGTATGTTCTGATTACGGCCTTAACGCAAACATTCAAAAATGAACTTTAAATTAACTAATTCGGTATATGCAGGTTTTTAAAAATAAAATATCTGAATATGCGATTTTGGAATCGGAAGATATTTTATATGTTGGGAATGAAAAAGTTATATACAGAAAGTTTGAGGCGATAAAATGATTGGATATATAAAGGGTGAGCTGGCGGAAGTAAAAGAAAATTATATTGTTATAGAAGCCGGCAGTATAGGGTATGAGGTATATCTGCCGTCATCATCCATAACAGAACTTCCTCCAAGAAACAGTACCGTAAAGGTTTATACATATCTTCAAGTCAGGGAAGATGCCCTTTGTTTGTACGGATTTCTTACAAAAGACGATTTGGAAATGTTTAAACTGCTCATTACGGTAAACGGAATTGGCCCTAAAGTGGCGATGGGGATTCTTTCAGCCGTTTCGGCGGATGATTTGAGGTTTGCCGTCCTGGCGCAGGATTCGAGGACAATAGCGAAAGCTCCGGGAGTCGGTAAAAAAACGGCGGATAAAATCATATTTGAGCTTAAGGATAAGGTTAAGCCGGAAAGCATGTTAATGAAAGACACTGAAGAGCAAACCGGCGGGATTGATGATTCAAGCGTTTTCGGCAAACGGGACGAAGCCGTACAGGCCCTTACGGCTTTGGGATATTCTTCATCGGAAGCTTACAGGATTATCAGCCAGATAGATATAACCGAGGAAATGACTACAGAGGACATCTTAAAACAGTGTTTGAAGAGATTATAAGGAGTGTACATAACCATGCGAATTATTTCAACCGAATTGATGGAGGAAGACAAAAAACTGGAGAACACCTTAAGGCCCAAGATGCTGTCGGATTATATAGGGCAGACAAAAGTGAAGGAAAATCTTAAGGTTTATATAGAAGCCGCCAAACAAAGAAACGAACCCCTGGACCATGTCCTTCTTTTCGGTCCGCCGGGACTGGGTAAGACTACTCTGGCAGGGATTATTGCCAACGAAATGGGTGTCAACATAAAGATTACTTCAGGACCGGTAATCGAAAAACCCGGTGAAATGGCAGCCATACTAAATAATCTGAAGGAAAAGGATATCCTGTTTGTGGATGAGATTCACCGCCTTAACCGGCAGGTGGAGGAACTTTTATATCCTGCCATGGAGGATTATGCAATAGATATAGTCATAGGAAAAGGAGCGGCGGCAAAATCCCTGCGGCTGGATTTGCCAAAGTTTACCTTAATCGGGGCCACAACCAGAGCCGGCCTTTTGACACCGCCATTAAGAGACCGTTTCGGAGTGGTGAACCGTCTTGAATTTTATAAGGTTGAAGAACTTAAACAGATTGTTTTAAGATCGGCTCAGGTAATAGGAGTGGATATAGACGATGAAGGCGCCATGGAGCTGGCACGCCGTTCCAGGGGAACACCCCGTCTCGCCAACCGTTTGCTTAAGCGGGTAAGGGATTTTGCACAGGTCAAGTATGACGGCAAGATTACAGCAGAAGTGGCCAGATTCGCCCTGGATCTCCTTGAAGTGGACAAGCTGGGACTCGATAACATCGACAGGGAGATTCTTTATACAATGATTGAGAAATTCAAAGGAAGACCCGTAGGCATTGAAGCCATTGCGGCCACCATAGGCGAGGATGTCACAACCATAGAAGAAGTATATGAACCGTACCTTGTACAAAACGGTCTTATACTTCGTACACCGAGAGGCAGGGTGGTTTCGGATCTGGCGTACAAACATCTGGGACTGGAGAAGCTAACGGAATAGAACCGCTTGTATAAAATGAAAATTTAGGATATAATGTACACAAATAATATATTGAGTCTTGTCGAACAGCATCGTCTTATAAGCATCGCCATATTTTTAGTAATTGGAGGCAAACGGGATGAAAAAAATTAACGATATTGAGGTTATAATAAATAACAAAAGATATACGTTAAGCGGATATGAAAGCGAGGAGTATCTTCAGAAAGTCGCTTCCTATATCAACAATAAATATAATGAGTTTAAAAACAGGGATGCTTATAAGTTTTTGGATTCCGAACTGAGACACATAATGATTGAGATTAATATTGCCGACGATTATTTTAAAGAAAAGGAAAAACTTAAAGAGCTGGAAGACGAGAACAACGAAAAAAGCAACGAAATATTTGATTTAAAGCATGAACTGATAACTGCCCAGACCAAACTCCATTCAGCGGAAAAAGAAATAGAAAGTTTAAAAAATGAATTGTATGAGAATCAGAAAAAAATAGTCCGTCTGGAAACGGAATTGCAGGAAGCGGATAAGAAAAGATAAGTCGAGAATGTCAAAGCTGTCATTAAGTGGTACATACATACCCCCCAAGGGGCGGTGGGTGTCACTTGGACAGCTTGTTTATTTTATATAATATATTTTGGTTTATGCATAAATAAGCTGTTCTTAAAAGTCTGCATTGAGATTTCCGGACTCATAAACGAGCTTGAAAAGCATAAAAGTACAAAAGCGGGCAAGGCCTGATGTGTTCGGCATGAAAGTGAAGCCGTAAAAAATATCTTATTATAACATTGGTTGTATTCTGTATAAGCATTTGGAAGCGATATTTTAAAACAGAAAAGAAACCGTTAGAAACGGTTTTAAAGCAAGAAAGAGGGAAGTTATGAAAAGACAGATTGAAATACTGGCACCTGCGGGTTCATACGAAAGCATGAAAGCGGCCATGAATGCCGGCTGTGATGCCGTGTATATCGGAGGCAGCAGATTCGGTGCCAGGGCATATGCCGACAATCCGGATGAAGATACCCTGTTAAATGCCATAGACGAAGCCCATTTAAGGAAGAAAAAGCTGTATCTGACCGTCAACACCCTGATAAAGGAAAAGGAGATGCAGGAAAGCCTCTATAACTTTTTGGAGAAATATTATCTGGCCGGACTGGATGCGGTGATTGTACAGGATGTGGGTGTTATGCATTTTATACACCGGCATTTTCCCGATCTTCCCATACATGCCAGTACCCAAACCACCGTTACAATGGCCAGGGGTGCCGATTTACTAAAACGCATGGGCGTAACAAGGCTGGTAACCGCCAGGGAACTGTCGTTTGATGAAATAAAAGATATCAGGGACAAAACCGATTTGGAGATTGAAACCTTTGTTCACGGAGCCTTATGCTACTGTTATTCGGGTCAGTGCCTTATGAGCAGCCTCATAGGCGGAAGGAGCGGAAACAGGGGCAGATGTGCCCAGCCCTGCAGGATGGCTTATAAATTCTATTCGGATGGGAAAATGGTATCGACCGATAAGGAGCCCTATCTTCTCAGCCTGAAAGACATAAATACCGTGGCTTTAATTCCGGATTTGATAGAAGCGGGCGTGGATTCTTTCAAGATAGAAGGCAGAATGAAACGGCCGGAATATGCAGCCGGGGTTTCTTATATTTACAGAAAATATGTGGATTTGTACTTTAACGGGGGTAAGGACAGGTTTTATGAATTCATTGAAAGCCGGGAATATAAAAAGGACATGCTGGATCTTTTGGATTTGTATAACCGGGGAGGATTCTCACAGGGGTATGGCCATACGCATAACGGAAAAACCATGATGTCCTTCAGCCGCCCCAATCACAGCGGAGTGAATGTCGGCAAGGTTACGGGTTTTGAAAAGGGGCAGGTTAAAATCTTGCTCAGTGAGGATGTCAATGCCCAGGATGTCCTTGAAATAAGAAATGACGAAAACGAGCCGGTATTTGAATTCACCGTCGGTGAGAGCGCACCGGCCGATAACATGTTAACCGTAAGGGCAGGTTTTAGGCCCGGAAAAGACCGGGAGAAAAACGGCAGAACCGTTATAAACAGAGGCTACCGGGTTTATCGTACAAAAAATAATATGCTGCTTAACTCAATCCGGGAAAGATTCATCGACCGGGACGAAAAACAGGGAATTACGGGGATACTGTACGCAAAAGAAGGGGAAAGATTAAAGCTCGAACTATATTTTGACAATTTGTCTGTCACGGCTTGCCATAATACCGTCGGTTTGGCCAAAAGTCAGCCCATGACGTCCGATAAGCTTAAAGCCTCCGTTGACAAACTGGGAAATACCTTGTTTTATTTTAAGGAACTGAAGGTTGAGGCGGACGACAATATTTTTGTTCCGGTATCCTGGCTTAACGAAATAAGGAGACAGGCCGTAAGCCTTCTGTCGGAAGCCGTAACCGGTTCATACCGCAGAACTAAGGCGGATTCCACTGCTTTCGATTATAAGGGAACGGAAAACAACAGCCCGAATTGGAACAGAAAGAGCAATGATGACAGGAATACGGATGATTCGGATAGAACCGCGGTTCGTCCCCTGAATATAAGTGTTGCCGTACAGAAGGAAGAACAGTTTCTTGCGGTATTGCCATATACTGAGGTGGATGCCGTATATGTGGATTATGATACCTTTTCTGTGGAGCAGATTATCATGATGGCAGATAAAGCCGCAAAGGCCGGAAAGGCGTTATACCTTTTATTGCCCCATATATGCAGAAGAAAGGTATATGAGAAATTAAAAGAGGATATGGTTCTGACAGTAGGAAATGATAATATAAAAGGCTATATAATAAAGAATTTCGAAGAAGCGGCATTGGTTCAAGGTGTTTTGAACGAGTTTGGGGTATCAAAAAAGATTAGGCTGAACCACAATATGTATGTTTTTAACAGGGAAGCCAAGTCGTTCTGGAAAGAAAAAGGCATATATGATTTTACCGCGCCACTGGAGCTGAATGAAAAAGAATTAAAAAGCCTCGGATTGTCCGATTGTGAGCTTATGGTATACGGTTATCTGCCGGTCATGATATCCGCCCAGTGCCTTTATGCGAATACGAAAGGATGCGGCAAAAGCAGTTCCGGAATAAGCGGTCCGGATTATCTGTCCGACAGGTTGGGAAAGAAGTTTTATGTTATGTCAAACTGCCGCAGTTGTTACAATATAATATATAACGGTGATCGGCTTTCCCTAATCGAATATTCGGAAAAAATCGCCGGATTAAATCCGTACGGAATCAGGCTTGATTTTACTTTTGAAAATGCCGATGAATTAAATAAGGTTTTATCGGCATATATAGATGTTTTTATATACGGACGGGAAAACTATCCCGATTTCGGAAACATGACAACGGGGCATTTTAAAAGGGGTGTGGAATAAAAGAAATAAATAATATGAACAGTTAGGCATTTCGTACGTTGCGGTATATTAAAGTAACGTACACATTTTAAAACGGATAAGAAACCGGTATGACAGGAACGTGTACCATGAAACGGCAGTTTACCGTGTTATGAAAAATAGCAGATAATAAAGAAAAAGCAGGTGTAAGCATGAATATAGCCGTTGAATTGACAAAGTATCTGATGCTTCTTATGATGGGTGCTTATACCTATCATGCTTTCAGATCGGCATTAAAAAAGAATAAAATATATCAGGACAGATCTTACAGGTGGATGACGTTTTTTATTTTCCTGTTCCATTTTACGGGATATTTTACCCTGTATCTTCAGTCGCCGAATAGCAAACTTCTGTTTCTATACGGTATGGAAGTTCTGGTTTTTATTCTGGCACTGGAGATTTACAGACTTCTTTATCCCGGGATATCGGGACTGCTTCTTAGAAATATGCTGATGCTTATTTCGACAGGATTGATAATTCTTACCAGGCTGTCTTTTAATAAAGCGGTCCGGCAGTTTGTTATAAGTGCGGCTGCTTTGGGATTGTGCCTTATCGTTCCGGCAGTTATGAACAAACATGACAGGATAAAAAAATACGGCTGGATTTACGGTTTATCCGGCTTAGGCTTATTGATACTGGTAATTTTAGTCGGAACCGAAAATTACGGCGCCAAAAGCTGGCTGTCCATATTCGGGTTAATAACTGTTCAGCCTACGGAACTGGTTAAACTGCTGTTTGTTTTATGCTTGGCTTCTTTGCTTTGCGAAAATACCAGTTATAAAAGAATATGTTCGGCAACGGTACTGGCTGGCGCTACGGTTTTGGCCCTGGTTTTTCAGAAGGATTTGGGTGGAGCCCTGATCTTTTTTGTAACCTATGTCTTTATACTGTATTGTGCTGCCGAAAAGCCCCTATATCTGCTTTTGGGCCTGGGCGGAGGAAGCCTGGCTTCGTGGGTTGCTTACCGTTTGTTTGATCATGTAAAAGTGAGGGTATTGGCCTGGCAAAACCCTTTCGGATATATCGACAAGGAGGGCTATCAGATCTCCCAGTCCCTGTTTGCCATAGGAACCGGGGGGTGGTTCGGTATGGGGCTTAATCAGGGCCTGCCCACCAGTATTCCGGTGGTGGACAGTGATTTTATATTTGCCGCAATAGCGGAAGAATTTGGCGGATTTTTTGCTCTGTTCCTGATCTTGTTGTACGTCAACTGTTTTGTCATACTGATAAATATAGCCTTAAAATCGGAGGATAATTTCTTAAGGCTTTTATCCCTGGGATTTTCGGTGATGTTCGAATTTCAGGTATTTTTATCCGTAGGAGGAGTGATAAAGTTCATCCCTTCCACGGGAGTTACCCTGCCGTTAATCAGTTACGGCGGCAGTTCCATGGTTTCTACGATAATTATGTTTATGATAATCCAGGGAATTTATAATTCGGGTAACAAGTCGGCTAAAGTTAAGGCGAAAGACTGAGCATAAGGTGGTAGAAATGGGGAATAAAAATAGGGCAAGCAATAAAGCGGCAAAGAACAACGGTGGTACAGAATACGGTCATCGGGATAAATATTCCGGAAGAAAAACCATATTGTCTGTGGTTTATATTTTTACCGGACTGTTTGTCCTTATGATGGGTTATTTCGTATATTTTCTGCAGGCAAAAAGCAAAGATGTCATTAACAGCACCTATAATTTGCGGCATGACGTATTGGCAAAAAGGGTGACACGGGGAATGATTCTTTCTGCCGACGGAGAAATATTGGCGAAAACCGTAACAGACGATGAAGGGAATGAAACCCGCAGGTATCCGTATGACGATATGTATGCGCATGTTGTGGGCAGGGTAACGAGAGGAAGGACCGGAATCGAATCGACGGAAAACATAAATCTTCTGACATCATATGAAAATTCGCCGGAAGCTATTTATAACGATCTGATTGGGGTTAAAAATCCCGGGAATAACGTAATCACCACTTTAAATCACAAGCTGACGAAAGCGGCTTACGATGCCCTCGGAAATAAAACGGGAGCGGTAGTGGTTATAGAGCCGGCAACAGGGAAAATACTGGCCATGGTATCGAAACCTTCCTATGATCCCAATAAAATCGATGAAAACTGGGATAGACTCTCAGAAGATAAAGACAATGAGTCGCCACTGATTAACAGGGCAACCCAGGGACTTTATCCTCCTGGCTCGACTTTTAAAGTCCTTACCGCTCTGGCATATATGAGGGAAAATTCCGATTATAAAGATTTTGCTTATAATTGCAAAGGGAAAATTGAGCACGACGGTATGGTGATTCACTGCAGCAACAATAAAGCCCACGGGAAAGTGGACTTGAAGAAGGCGTTTGCCAAATCCTGCAATACGGCATTTTCATCCATAGGTAAAGAGCTGTCCATGGACGCCTTCAGAGAGTTATGCGAGAGCTTTTACTTTAATCAGACACTGCCGTCCAGGATAGGGGCCAATTCCAGCAAATTTGAATTAAAAACGGGAAGTTCGGGAATTAAGGAGGCCATGCAGACGGCCATAGGCCAGGGAAAAACTCTGATAACGCCGCTTCATAATGCGATGATTGCGGCGGCAGTGGCCAATAACGGCATTATGATGAAGCCTTACGTTGTGGACAGGATAGAAAGTGCCGGTGGCCGCGTGCTTAAAGGATATATACCAGAAGAAGCGGGGAAAGTTATGACTTCTTCTGAAGCCGATTTCCTGAAAAGTCTTATGCGGTCGGTTGTAACGGACGGAACAGCTTCAAGGCTTAAGGGTCTGAAGGTTAAAGTGGCCGGTAAAACCGGAACGGCCCAGCAGGAAGGCAAGGCTTCCCATGCCTGGTTTATCGGATTTGCGCCGGTTAACGATCCGCAGATAGCCATCAGCGTCATAGTCGAAAATGTCGGCTCCGGCAGCGATTATGCGGTACCAATCGCAGAAAAGGTATTTAAAGCATATTTTGATTAGTAAGAATTAAATCCTGCGGTATCGGCTACCCTTAAATTTACTGTTTTTGTGAGATATTCATAAAAATGAGTTGATATATTTGTTATATTAATGTATACTTTAGGGTAGTTGGCGAAGACACACCAAAAAGCAGGAGGAATTGCTATGATTGAGGCAACGAGCTGTGGTGGTGTAGTTATATTCAGAGGAAAGATTTTATTACTGTATAAAAATTATAAGAACAAATATGAAGGGTGGGTGCTGCCAAAAGGTACGGTCGAAGAAGGAGAAGAGTATAAGGATACGGCGATCCGGGAAGTAAGGGAGGAAGCGGGAACGAATGCTTCCATTATAAAATATATCGGGAAAAGCCAATATTCCTTCAGCACCCCGCATCATACAGTATTAAAGGATGTTCATTGGTATTTGATGAAATCTGATAGTTATTACAGCAAACCACAACGTGAGGAATATTTTATGGACTCAGGGTATTACAAATTTCATGAAGCTTATCATCTTCTGAAATTTACCAATGAGAAACAGATCCTGGAGAAAGCCTATAACGAATATATGGATCTGAAAAGGAATAATCTTTGGGGAAGCAAAAAATATTTTTAAGATTAAGGCAGGGGCATTCCATAACGGAATGTCCCTTCTGTTCATCATGGGATATTTGATTTGCAGAAAGAGAAATTGTCTGTTGCTCATCTCTTCATAATCCTTTTGCCACCTAATTTTGAACATTTCGTTTATGAATGCGTATCTCTTATTTCAATACAATAT
>ENA-UPAD01001949-UPAD01001949.1-bioreactor-metagenome-genome-assembly--contig:-NODE-1949-length-17967-cov-40.272834_pt1 | contig 17967 bp, 23 predicted proteins | sample MGYA00238179_ERZ772710 | MGnify/ENA primary metagenome ERZ772710 (study PRJEB29004, sample SAMN07631245) | bioreactor metagenome | isolation source: Switchgrass digestor | place: USA: Dartmouth...
CAACCGATACCGGCATAGAAGCTGTCAATGTTGCTGTTTTACCTGCGGCTAAAAAAGTTGCGGGTAAAGCAGTTAATAAAGTGGTTGATTCGTTGGTTGAAAAAGCCACTTCAAGCATTGCAGCTCCTAAAAGGTATAAGGTTTCTCCTTCCAGTATGAATACAATTCGTAAGAATGTTTCGACTGAACATGAAAGCCCAAGTAATGAATATAAGACCGGCAGGAGATTTACTTACAAGCGATCCGCTGCACCGAGAAGTTATGCAAGACCTTCTTCATCAGGTGCCAGAACGAGCCGCAATGCTTCATCCGGTCGTAGGGTTGCTGTACCTAATGCGGTCAGAGCAAGAAAGGAAGCTAATAAAATCTGTCCTTCTTCCGGTATCAGAACGAGCCGCCAGTATGTTCTTTCCAATCGTTTACGTACTGGTGGTAGAAGTATTGCTTTACCCTCTATAGTAAAAACAAGGCAACGGAGGAATCATACCGGACAGCCTGTATCTGCAATTAAAACGAGCCGCCAGAATATTTCTGCCAGACGTAAAACAATAATCAATGCGGTTAAATCCGGCAAATTAACTTATAGGAATCCGGAAAAAGTTAATAGGTTTACATGGAATAAATCTATGCCGCCTAAAACCTCTAATGCACATATTGACAATAGCAAGGTTTCTGATACTGGTTATGAAAGCGTACAAGGGATAAGGGCATCGAATGATAAGGTAAAGCAAGCTGCATATATCGGTAAAAATATTGCTATGGCTACCGGTGCTGCTGCCACTATTATGACCGGCAGATATATAAACGAAAACGCCAAATTATCTTTAAAGGGGTACGCTTTTCAAGGTAATACAACTTTTAAAAGGTTTTATGCCACTAATGCCAAGATTGATAAGGAGAGTACCACAAATACCGGTAAAGAAATCATACAGGGTACACGTATTGCAGTTAAGACCGGCAGAAATGCGGTTGTTGGTGTGAAAAACACTGTAAGGGGTGCAAAAAAGACTTATAAGTTTGGTAGACAGATATACACAAAAACAAAGTCTGTTATAAGGTATACTTCAAAACCCATTAAGTCTATAAAAAATGCTAAATCTTCCGTAGAAAAAGTAAAGATAGCGGCAAGGGCTTTTGTTAATTCGTTAAAAGCTGTTGTAAATACTGTAAAAGCTTTGGCTAATCCGATTGTCTTGAAAGGTTTAGCTATTATTGCAGCGGTTTTGTTGCTTTTAGTTATAATGACTGGAGCCGTTCAAGCTATCGCTTCTATCATAAATTCTAATTTCGGTTGGCTTTATAATCCTTCTGACCCTACACAGACGGTTGATACTGTTCTGGACGGTCATAAGACTAAAATAGTTGGTTTTATAGATAATGTTAATACCAATTATACGAATACTATAAATAACCATACCGGCTATGAGTATGGCTTCCATGATACCGGAAGTGAATACAGTGTTAAGACTGATACATACAAGGATATTTTGGCTATTCTTGTTGTGAATAAACAAAAGCTGCATGGTTCCTATGGCAATACAGACCCTAATGGGGTATATGATTTGACTAATGTTACGTTTAATGATAATGAAATCAAAGACGTTTTAAATAGATTTTATACTTTTTCGACAAGGAGTGGTACTTACTATTGCAGCGGTTGTGACTGTAACGGTCACTCTGGCAGCCATAGTTTTCCTTCATGCTATAAGCTTAATTGTACTACTAATCATACTCATACATCTTCATGTTATACCTTGAATTGTTCAAGTAATCATACTTATTATTGCAGCGGTTGTACCTGTCCGAGCGGTCATTCCGCTTTATATGTGAAGATTGTAAACCACAGCAAAGAAAGCGTTATGGCTACCCTTGGCTTTACTCCTGAGGAAATTGAACGTGCTACTTTGATTTCGCAATATTTAGATGATATAGAAGCCGGTAATTATTAAAGGAGGGCTGCCATAATGAGTAAATTTTTTTCTGTATGGAAGGAAAACAGGGAAAAGGCTTATAAGAATAGGAGCTTTCTTTCTAAATTTTCTGATTACATCGTACTTATTTTAATAGTGTTTTTAGGTATTTCCTTTGTTTATCAGAGCATTACAAAACCTTCTGACACCACAAATAAGCCATCTACAGAAGTATCTACCGTTGACAACAAAGATAACAATATACAAACACCTACTACCACGACACAAAACGATACGCCTAAAACACAGGTTTTCAACCTGTTCCATATCAGTATAATTGATATAGTTATAGTTGTTGTTGCCGCAGGAGCTTATTGTTACATTAAGTTTTGGAAAAATAAGAGAGAGAAAGAAGGTGATAGGTAATGTCTAAAAGTAAAGGTGGGCGTAAAACACGCAGCGAAAAGTTGGAAATTTTGAAAGTTGACCTACAAAAAAGCTTGCCGAGAGGGATAAGCTGAATGAGGAAATCAAAGAAATTTCAGCTCAGATAGCAGAAATCGAGCAATACTTTTTGTTGCAGGAAGCCGCAAAGCTGAAGGAAACGCTTGATAAGAAAGGCATTTCTATTGATGACGTAACTAAGGCTATAGAAAGCGGTCAGTTGAATCTGCCGGGCAGTAGTCAAGGGTAAAAGGGGGTTTTTAAATTGAAGCTTGTTGTTGCCGAAAAGCCCAGTGTTGCTAAAGAAATAGCGTATGTCATTGGTGCTGATAATAAGAATACCGGTTATTTTTATGGTAACGGCTATATTGTAAGCTATGCCGTTGGTCATCTTTTGCAGCTTGCGGATGCTGGAGCGTATAATGAGCAGTATAAAGCATGGTCTATCAGTGATTTACCGATTCTGCCGGACACTTTCCGTTTGACTGTTTCAGAGAGTACCAAAGCTCAATATAACGTGCTTAAACGCTTGTTTTTAAGGGATGATGTGGACGAGATTATTTGTGCCACTGATGCAGGGAGAGAAGGAGAGCTGATATTCCGGCTTATTTATAATCATATCGGGTGTAATAAGCCTTGTAAAAGGTTATGGATAAGATCATTGACGGAAGAAAGCATTTTAAAGGGTTTTCAGTCCTTGAAGGATATAAAGGATTATGATAACCTTTACGTTTCTGCATTTGCCAGGGCGAAAGCAGATTGGATATTTGGCATTAACTTTACAAGGCTGTTTTCTCTGAAATATAACAATAAGCTAACTGTTGGGCGTGTTCAAACTCCAACGCTTCACTTGATTGTAAAGCGTGATTATGAGATTGAGAATTTTGTAAAAGAAAAGTATTTCACCTTGAAGCTTGATAATGGAGCTGCATGGTTTAATAAGGATTCTGATACGGACTGTATCAAAACTAAAGATGAAGCAGAAAGGATTAAGGCTAAATGTACCGGCAAAAATGCTGTTGTTTCGGAAGTCAAGAAAGAGAAAAAAACAGAAAACAGACCGCTTCTTTATAGCCTTACTTCCTTGCAGCAGGACGCTAATAAAAAGCTTGGTTTTTCAGCTCAAAAAACCTTAGATATTGTGCAAAAGCTCTATGAAGCTAAGCTTACTACATATCCACGTACTGACAGCTCCTATCTTTCTGACGATATGAAAGATGATGTTATAGCCACTGTTAACACGTTGGCAGGATTCTATAAGCCGGATATGGTTAATCCTATTATCAGCGAGGGGCTTAACCTTGATAGCCGCATTTTCAATGATGATAAGGTTACAGACCACCACGCTATTATTCCTACAAAGGATATAGCCAAAATGGAAGGTTTGACGTTAACGAAGGATGAAAAAGCTGTCCTTGAATTGATAATTGACCGGTTCGTTATTATTCTTTCAGTACCGCATATCTACAATGTTCTGACGTTCACTTTTGATGTGGAAGGAGAGCTTTTTAAGGCTTCCTCAAAAGAGATCCTTCAAGATGGTTTTAAAAGATTTGTAAAGCCGGATAAAGAAAGTGCGAAGGAGGACGCTCCAGAATCGTTTATAGAGGGTTTTTCTTATAAAAAGGGAGATATATTCAAAGTTTCTTCTGTGTCGATTGTAGAGCGGTTTACGAAGCCAAAAGAACGGTTTACAGAAGCAACATTGCTTTCCGTCATGGAGAACATAGACAGGGTGATGGAGGATGACGAATTAAAGCAATTTGTCAAAGAGCGTGGATTAGGTACACCGGCTACACGTGCCGGTATTATTGAAAAGCTTATACAGGTGGGCTACATCGAGCGGAAAGGTAAGCAGCTCATTAGTACAAGCTTGGGAAGAAAATTTATCGGAGCTGTGCCGGAAGCTGTGAAGGATATTGAAATGACCGCAGCATGGGAGCAAACTTTATTAGATATTGAAAAGGGGCTTGCTTCTGAATCGGATTTATTGGATGACGTTATCCGTAATGTTACTGTAGTTGTTGCTTTGGAGAGTGACAAGGAAGGGGAAAGGATTGCTATGGATAAGGTGGTTGTCGGGGTTTGTCCTCGGTGCGGTAAGAATGTCTGTGAGAATGATAAGGCTTTTTCCTGTGAAGGGTATAAGGATGACCCTAAGTGTTCCTTCGCTATCTGGAAGAATGACAAGTTTTTCTCTGACAGGGGCAAAACGGTTTCTAAAGACCTTGCCGGTAAGCTTCTGAAAGGTGATAAGGTGCTTGTCAAGGGTTTTAAAAAGAAGGATGGCAGCGGTTCCTATGACGCTTATGTTTCTTTGCAGGACACCGGTACGTATGTTAATTTCTCTTTGGAGTTTCCTTCGGCAGATAAGGCGGCTATCGGGGTTTGTCCTCGTTGCGGTAAGAATGTTTATGAGAATAACAAGGCTTTCTCTTGTGAGGGTTACAAGGATGATTCTAAGTGTTCCTTCGCTATTTGGAAGAATGATAAGTTTTTCTCTGAAAGAGGTAAAGCGGTTTCTAAAGACCTTGCCGGTAAGCTTCTGAAAGGTGATAAGGTGCTTGTCAAGGGTTTTAAAAAGAAGGATGGCAGCGGTTCCTATGACGCTTATGTTTCTTTGCAGGACACCGGTACGTATGTTAATTTCCACATCGTTGAGTATGCGAATCAAAATAAATAGTCTTTGGGCGTTCCCCTTCGGGTCGGGCTATCCGTTCCAATCCCATATTTTGAAACGCTCATAAAACTAACTTGAATATCCCGTTTTCCTCCCGTCAACCAGTCTATTCAAAGTTTTATGGCATTTCAAAACACGTGATTTCCCCTACTATCCCTAACGCTTATGAGCCTGTTTTTACAGGCTTTTTTGCTATGCTGAAAAAGAAAAATTGCTCTTTACTTTTGAAAAATATCTTTCAAAAAATGTTGACTTTATACGTATAAAATGCTATAATATACGTACAGTAAATTTTTCAAAGGAGATTCTTATTATGAGTAATTACAAAAAGTACAGGGTATGGCTGCATGGTTCAAGCATGACAGCAAGCTATGACGGTCATGTTGATGTTTGGGCTTATGATGAAGCTGATGCAGAGGACAAGGCTTTAAAAAAACTTACTTCTAAAAACGGTAGTTTTTTCGATTGGAGCCGGTCAATGTTCAAGGTGGATAAGGTGGAAAAGTTAAGAATGTAGCCTGTTCTTACAGGCTCTTTCCGAGATAGCCGGATTCGATGTAATACAATCGTTTGCAAAAGATCCGGCTGCAGCTGAAAATATTGTATTACTAATGGAGGGTTAAAATGGCTAAGAGTGCACCAAAAACAATGCGGTTTGAAAAGGACGTTGAAGATTATATTAATAGCTTCGATGGCGATAATTTCTCAGATAAGTTTCATAAACTGGTTAAATACTTCAAAGATACCGAGAAGGAGAAGAAGGAAGAAATAAAAGCTCTTGATAAAGCCATTAAGGACAGAGAAAAAAGGCTGCAAGAGCTGAACAAAAAACTAAGTAGTGTATCATGGTTAGAAAATTCTTTTAGGCAGCTCAGTGATGATATGGAGCGATTGAAAAGGGGAATTGGTAACTGTGATAGAGCAATAAGGGATGTAATACAAAGTTAATCCGGAAATCCTGGCCGGCATGAAAGTTTTGTATTACAAAGGTAAAAGAGGGAAGGAACTTAATAAGTCCCCCCTGTGATGGTTGCCCGACAATCCGCCAAGACTAACCGGACACCAACAACAATAATTATACCTTCTTTTACCCTACCTAACAATATGGGGGGTGTCTTTTTGAATTGCTGTTAAATAAGGGCTATTCTGCCATTGCTGCACAAGGAGGCTATTAGAGTGAATATAAACATTGAAACTGCAATAAGCGAGCTGCACAAGGTTTTTCATAAGCTTAATGATGTACTTTTTAATAGTGCATTGCCGGAACCGGCTATATTAATCCAGAACAAAGGAAATAAGAAGAATGTTTTAGGTTGGTGCAGCACACAGGAAATATGGGTTAATAAAACCACGCAGGAAAGACGGTATGAAATTAATATTGTTGCCGAATACCTTAACCGTAGTGTTTATGAGGTTGTTTCTACACTGTTACATGAAATGGTACACTTACACAATTTGGTTAACGGTATTAAGGACGTTAGCAGGGGAAACGTATATCACAACAAGAAATTTAAGGAAGCCGCTGAAAGTCATGGTTTGATTATAGAGTATAACGAAAAGTTAGGGTGGAGCTTATCACGCCTTAATGACAATACAAAAAGTATCGTTGATTCAATGGACTTGAATAAAGAAGCCTTTAGCTTGGCAAGAATGGATTTCAGTAATCTTGCTGCCGGTGGAAAATCTTCTACCCGAAAATATGTATGTCCTCAGTGTGGGGCTATTATCAGAACAAGCAAGGAATTAAAGGTTATTTGCGGCGAGTGCTTAGTACCTTTTGAACTATCTTAATTTTATAAAGGAGTGGTGACCGATGACAAGAAAACAGTTAGAAAAGCTTTATGAGGTTAACGGATTGACCGACTACAAATTACGCAGCACAGAGGACTTATTAAGTGTGCATGGCATTGACTATACAGAAGTTGCAGGATATGAAAATCTGGACGATTTGAACAGAGCCATCTTTGAAAAATTCATTGTTAATATCTTCAATGCTTGGGGGCTTGATAGCCGGTTGCACCTCATACCAAAAGGTATTTACTTTGTAGAAGATACAGAATACCTTGTTAAAGAGAATCCGGATGATGATTATTTCATTCTTGCCGGTCATACTATTTACGCAATAGACCGCAGCGGAAATAAGCAGCTCCTTCATCAGTGGGAGGATGAAGATTACAAACACCTAAAAAAAACAGCACAAAAGCCAAAACAATACTTGAGATTTGAGTACCAGCATGGAACGGATGCCGAGGGCAATCCTCGGAATGAATGGCTGCACGTTATCAAAGAAGGTAGGGAGTGGTATTGATGTTTGAGTTAACTTCTGATGAAAAAAAGGCTTTAGATTGGGCTTTGAATCAAAATTTTGGTAGTGTTGCAGCTCAATACTCAAAAATATCTGTGTGTAGTATGCCATAAAGTACCTGTAGACGTTTTAAGCGGTTATGATACCTGTTCTGACTGTGCTTCAAGGATTTAATATGCTGCAAACTGCCTATTGTAAATTCTGTGTTTTTTGATATAATAAATATGTGAAGTTTTGAAATTTGAAAGAGGAAACCCCTTGCCTTATAAGTAGGGATTGTTAAAGAGGAAACCCCTTGCCTTATAAGTAGGGATTGTTAAAGAGGAAACCCCTTGCCTTATAAGTAGGGATTATGAGCCGGTGGGTACTTCCACCGGCTTTTTAATAGGGGGATATATGTATAATTTGCACCTTTACAAAATTGACCTTGAATACATAAAATTCCTGCACAACAATTATGATAACAGGGTACAATATAATTCTGCAAAAGGTAAAGAATATAACGTAAACCGTCCTTATGTCGGCGTTTTGGTGGATATAAACGGTTATCAATACTTTGCCCCATTGGAGCATCCACGACCGCAGCATAAAACCCTTAAATCGAATCCTCATATCATAAAAATTAAAGATGGAAATTATGGTTTAATCGGTCTTAATAACATGATACCGGTACATAAAAAGCTTTTGATTGACTTCGATATAAGCAAAGACCCTAATAAAGATATTCTGTTGACACAATTCATATTCTGCCAGAACAAGGCTAAAATGATTATAGAAAGAGCTAATGAAATATACAGAAAAAGAACTCTTTGCCCGAACTCTTTTGAGGAAAAGGTATATTGCGATTTTAAGAAATTAGAGCAGGGTTTATCTGTATATTGCAGGGATAAGGGAATTGAGCTGCCCTCTTATAATAAACCGGTTAATAAACCTTCTGCCTTATCTGAACGTATAGCCGCCGCCAAAGAAGCAGCAGCTACACAGGACAGGCATAAATTCAAAAATAATACCGACCCCATAAAATAGGGCTGTAATACAAAATCATTTTGCAGATCCAGGTAGGCCCAGAAGTTTTGTATTACAAATGAGAAAGAAGTTAAAAATGTAATACAATCGTTTGCAAAGGATCCGGCTGCAGCTGAAATTTTTGTATTACATGATATAAGGCTTTTTAAAGCTTAAATTCCTTCATTGCAACATCTATCATATCTTGATTTATTCCAATATACCGAAGGGTTACTGACGGAGCCGAATGGTTAAATAGCTCCTGCAATAATGCTATATCCTTATACTTTTGGTAGAAGTGATAGCCAAATGTTTTACGCAGCGTATGAGTGCCAATAGAATCCATTCCTAAAGTCTTTCCTACATCATTAAGAATTTTCCATGCTTGGTGTCGGCTTATCGGTCTTACACCGTTATTTTTTTCTCTTGAAGGGAATAGATAGCTGTTATCTCTCATGCCCTTTATGTATGCTGCTATTTCTTCCTGTATTGTGTATAATGGGAATCTCTTGACCTTGCCGGTCTTTTCTTCTGTAATTGTAATGTGGGTTTTATTCTTTACATCTTTCACCTTTAAGGGCAATAAATCAGATATCCTTAGTCCGGTATTTATCCCCATGAAGAATAAAAAATAATCTCTTTGCGACCGTTCTTTAAGTAAGCTTTTAAATTCCTCTATTTTTTCTATCTCTCTAATTGGCTGCACGAAATTCATTTTTCAGACCTCACATTTTCTTTTTTTCAGTATAGCTTTTTCCTTGATGTTTTCATCCGTTTTGTCTTATATATATCATGTTAGCATACGTTATGTTGTATATCAATAAATATTACGATTACTGCCGGTTTGCTTTCAGCCCTTATATTTATATCTTTTTAGCGACTTCCTTTTTTAATGAGTGTCACTGAATATAAATTGTGTTGTACTTGTCATAACCTTGTTTTATGCTGTATAATATTTCTAATTAACAATATCTTTTTGGGAGGTTCCTTATGAAAAAACTATTGACTTTATTTATGGCTATGGTGATTTGCTTTAGTTTTGCAGCCTGTAAAGATAAACCGGATAATCAGCCTGTTATTGTTGATGAAGGAGAACAAGCTAATGTGAATCCTGCTACTCTGGCAAAACTTAAAAATTCTACGCCGGAGGAAACGGCTTCCACTTTTTTAAGGGCATTGTGTGAAAATGATTATGACCTGTTTTTACTTGTTTCCAAATTATCAGATAGCGTTGAAGCAAAAGACCGGTTTAATTCAATGCGTGTAGGCTATGATGGTAAAAATTACGAAGATATACCTGTCACTTTAAGCAGCATAAGCGATACTATAGTTGAATCAGAACAGTATGACAAATCCGGAAACAAGGAAACGATAGATAATAAAGCCGCTATTCTAAAGATATTTTTGGCTAAGAATGAGGACGGTACATTTTATTTCAAAAAGATTGAAAAGGATATATAAACTACATGAGCTGCTTACCGGCAGCTTTTTTTTATTGCGAGTGTCACGCTGGCGTGATATAATGATTTCAAATATTATAGTAAAGGATGTGTGATACTCTTGGCTGCACAGGATAATAACGACAATAGGAAAACCGAATTGCAGGATATTATTGCAAAGCTTGAACAGGGTGTTAAGGACGTATTCAATTCTGAAAACTACAAAAACTATCTTTCCGTTATGTCAAAATTTCATAGGTACAGTATCAACAATTCATTGCTGATAGCTCTACAAAAGCCGGACGCTACTTTGATTGCCGGTTATAAAGCTTGGCAGGAACATAAAAGGCAAGTAAAGAAAGGCGAAAAGAGTATCAGAATCCTTGCACCTCAAACTTATACTGTCAGAGAGGAAAGAGATGTTACTAAGAAAGATGTAAACGGTAATTTCATCTTTGAAAATGGCAAGCCGGTAACTGAAAAACAGCTTGTAGAGGAAAAGCGAATTAGGTTTGTTCCTGTATCGGTTTTTGATGTAAGCCAGACTTACGGTGAGCCGTTACCTTCTCTTAAAAAGGTTGAGGAATTAGACGGTGTTGTACCGGAGCGTGAAGCTATTTTCAATGCTCTTAAAAACGTTTCTCAAATACCTATCGAATTTAGCCCTATTTCCGGCGGTACAAAAGGTTACTATAGTCCTACAGAACAGAAAATTTATATCAATACCGGTATGTCCGATATGCAGACCATAAAAACCGGCATACATGAAGTTGCTCATAAGATATTACATGACCCAGAGAAGGACGCTCTTTCCGCTGCCGAATCAAGGAACAAAAAAGAAGTGCAAGCCGAAAGTGTTGCTTATGTGGTTTCTAATCATTTTGGGCTTGATACAAGCGATTATTCTTTTGGTTATATCGCTTCTTGGAGCAACGGCAAAGAATTAAACGAGCTGAAAACTTCATTGAATGAAATACAAAAAGCTGCTGCATTGATTATTGATGAAGTTGAAAAGGAGCTTTCCATATTACGTGAAATACCGCCGTTAACACATGATGATAAGCTTAAATTAAGCTATGAGTATGGAAAAAAGGCTTTTATGGATGGTAAAGCTGCTGCATCGGCAGCGGATAAAGAATTTTTAGATAAAATCGTTGCCGGTTGTGAGGTTGGCGAATCTAAGCCTTATCTTGAAGCATGGAATAAAGGTTGGCATGATATGAACTTGATTAATGAGCCGGTACAGCCTATGCCCGACACATTGAAGGTATCTGACATGATGAAGTACGGCTATGAGTATGTTAAGGATTCTGAAATGCTGCCTTTAGGTAAAGATAAAGCATTGGAGCTTTTCAGTAAGGATGACCCTGTTTATCTGCTTCATAAAGATAATACAGAATACATACCCCAAAGCATAGATGAAATATCCGAGCATTTTTCAAAGGGCGGTATTGCCGGTATAAAAAAAGATGACTGGATGAATATTGTTGAGTTTAAAGAAATCAGCTCTAAAGCAAGTAGTAATCTGGAACAAGCCATGAATGAACTTCAAGGTTTCGACAAAAAGCCGCTGCTTGATAAGCCTGTTGTTACTGTTCTTTGGAGTGAGCATAACGCCTTTAAGGAGAATGAAAAATATTCCCTTGCCGTTTTTGATGAAAAAATCAAACGCTATGACCGGCAAGTTTTGGAATTAAAGAAAGAAGCAGAAGCCAAAGGCGAATACTACCCCTATTTCAAAACTAAATTTCAAATCGAATTTCCTATGAATGGTGAAAACCATACCTACACCGGCAGACAGGATATAGGGGATGGTGACGGAGGGGTAATTGACCATATAAAGCTTGTCGCAAGCCATGAGCTGAAAGATATTGAAGAATTTAAGCCAGGTGATGAAAAAGCTAAAGAGGAAATGAAGTGGGTTCTTGAAACTTTTGTTCCATACCTTGAAAATGTAAAGGAAATTGAAATGACAGAAGATAAAATATCACAGCTTAAATCTTCTGTAGATATGTTGAAAGCTGAAAAGGAGCTGACAGTAAAAGAGTTATCTAAAGATGATAACTACAAGTTTTTTTATGCCGGTTCCGGCGGTCAAGATAAAGAAGCTATTCAGTTTCAAAAAGAAACCGGTTGGAAAAGGATATGGGGTTCTGATACACAGGGGCTAAATGGTGATACTTGGATAGTTTACAGGTCTGTTGAGGATTTACCTAAGTGGTTACAAGAGTACGCAGCCGCACAAGAAAAATTAGGTAATATCGAAACTGTACCTTCGGAGAATACAGATAAATCATCTACAAAGGATAACACTGGCGTAAATAAACTAAGGGAATTTCTTATTAACTTACAGAATGATGAATATAGCGGTAAACAGGACTACTTCATTTTTAAGAAAGACAACGGAGATTATTTCTTTGTTACAGACGCATGTAACCAGTTTAACCATGTTGCAATTGGCACACTTACCGCAGATGGAAAAGGTGACGGCAGCGGTAAACTTGAAAGTATCAGCAAAAAGGCAGCACATTACATTAACGGTGTTCAGTATGACCCTGTAGAACGTTTATGCAGTATGGTTGAAGGTATGAAATACGTGGGTACTGTTCGTGATGAGAGGGTACTTGTTGAATCAAAAGTTGGTTATAACAGAGTGAAACCTACTTGCGAATGGGCTTATGCTTTAGAGCAATATAAACAGTCATTAGTCAAAGATAAGGAAATAGCTCAAAAAGGCAAGCGTTCTACTTCCAAAAGCAGTAAGGGTATTGCTGACAGGATGGCTGCAGCGAAGGATAAGGCTAAAAAACAGAGTAAGACTACTACAAAAAGTAAGAAAGAAAGATTGGAGGAAAGATAATCATGGATAGAAATTCGATTTTGAAGGAAGCTATAAGAATTGAGATTGAATTAAGTCAGCTTAAAGAGCCGAATAGTCCTTCTAAAACACATTATATGGTGAAGCTTTCTAATGATTTTATCAAGGCTGCCGGTTCTGATGATACCAATTCTTTATTGAACAGTATAAAGGTAAAGGATATATCTTTATCCACTCTCAAGGATGAAAAGGGTATATTTGCTTTTACCAGTAAGAAACATGAGTTTCCGAGTTATGAAATAGAGGGTTCCCCCAACACTACCGTAAATGTTCTGCGTCAAGGAAGGGAGTATGCCTTATTGCAAAGAAGCATACCCAAAGAAAATAATCCTCTTAACATTAATGACCCCACACCTTACATAGTCGCATGGAATTTTAACGCAAAGGACGGGAAATGTAATTGGGGGCAGGGGCATTATTGCGGTAGTCTTGATTCCGGCTGTTCTTTGTATTCTGAAAAGGAAACTTCCTCATTCAGAAACAGAAGTATCAAGGAAAGAGTTTTTGAAGCCCAAGAGAAAGCTTATTCACAACATAACAGGGAAATCGGGAAATCAAAAATTGATAGAACTAAGGAAAACAGTATATAATGAGGGGTGGTGACAATTTTAACTATAAGGTGGTCTGATTATGAGTATAGATAAAGAATTTTCAGAGTTATATACGTTTTCAGAAGCAACAAAAATGTATGGGTTAACGGATGGCAGCACATTAAGAAAGGCGGTTCAAAGGGGACGGTTCAAAGAGGGGGAAATAAAAAAAGTTGGTACTACATGGGTAGTGACAAAGGCTGCAATGGATAGGCTTTACGGAAACAAAAAGGATATTACCAGTAGAATAAAAGACGCCAAAAAGAAAGCTGCCGAACAGAGTACCCCAAATAAAAGTAAGGCTAAAAATGCTCAGAAGGAGTTGTAGTTATGAGTAATGAAGATATATCAAAGGAAATTTCTGAATCTACCTTAGATGACATACGTAAAGATAAACTTAAAGAGCTTGATACAGATGGTGACGGTATAAACGATTATGACGAAATGTATTACTATAACACAAATCCTTATCTCAGTGATACGGACGGTGACGGTATACCCGATGGGAAAGAGGTCGCTTTAGGCATGAATCCGCTTGAAAGGAATCAAAAGACCAATGATAAAGACCAACAGACCGGCGGTATAGCTGAAAAAATTGCTATAGCCAAACAAAAGGCAGCGGAGCAGGGGCATACAATTTCCCATAATGGAAAGGTAAGTCAAAAAGATTTTGAGAGGTAGGAGGGCGATTATGAATTATTTTGAGAATACTTTAAATTCAGAGAGTGAAACAATCAAGAAACTTTCGACCGGCGGCATATTAAGTATCGAAGAAAGGGCTTTGCTTTTGAACTTAGAGGGTGATAATCCGGCAGAGCTGATAGCAGAGATAGAAAAGCTTCTTACGGATAGTGACGATGATATGTTTATTACAACAGCCAGAGGGCTTATTGAGAAATTAAAAGGTGAATCCGTAAATATCCAACAAGAGAAATCTTTAGGTAACCCCTTGTTATAACTGCTGAAAAGCAGTTTTTTTGCTATGCTGAAAAAAGAAAATCTGCTTCCCTTTTTGAAAAATAACTTTCAATAACTCATTGACTTTATACGTATAAATTGCTATAATGTACGTATAATATTATATGGGGGTGTGTTTTTATGAGATTGACCTACTACATGAAAAATTCAGACGATGAGCCGGAATTAATGAGCATAACAGAAGCAAAAAAACTTTTGAAGTCACAAGGCGGCTTTGCATGGACGGAGCATTATGAGCGTGACGGTTCATTGTTTGAAACCACAGAAATTAAACTGGAAGGTAATAATAGCAAATTCAAATACAACCATCATCTATAAAGGGGTTAACTATATGTCTTACGGTGGAATTAAGAATTATAATCTTGTCCTTTTAGATTTTGAAAAATCGAAATATTTTGTATTCAAGTATCAGAAGGATAGAAGATTAACAGCTAATCAAGCTTGGGCTTTTATGAGAGATAATAAAGCTGTAATTGAAGGTGTTTTAAATTCCAACGCTACAATTTGCGACTATGATATTATCGTTTCCAACCATGAATTAAACCTTAAATATAGCGATAGTTATTTTAGGTTCAAAGGGTTTAGATAAGCTGCATGAATTACAGGCGTTTTTTGTGTAATACAAAATCAATCCGGAAATCCTGGCCGACATGAAAGTTTTGTATTACATGGTAGGGCTTTTAAAAACTTATTGTTTATCGTCACGCTGGCGTGATATAATTGTATGCAAAGAATACCTTTGAAAGTGGGGCTTACGCTTATGTATAGTTTTAAGAATGTTGATGTAATCGAAGCTCTAAGGAATATCGTTAAATTGAACACTGAAAACTATCAATCTGACTTCAATTATGATGTTTTGAGGTTAAAGACTGATACCGGCAAGGATTATTTTTGCTTTATGACAAGAGAATCCGGTACTTGGTTATTCAATGAAGATGATGTTTATAGGGTTAACAGTCATGCTAATACTACATGGAAATACTATGCGAACAACGCAGAAAACATAAAGGTATATGCAGTAGAAGTTACCGACCGGAGCAAAGACAGCGTTTATGGTAATATCTATGAAATGGACTACATTAAGAGCTTGGAGGATATAAAAGCCAATGAAAAGCCGATTCAGTACGTGGATATAGTTTATGATGGCGATAAAAAATTAAGTGTAGACTACGATACTTTCAATAACAATTATCAATCCCTTGCTTTAAAATTAGGTAATATCAAGAGCTATTCATACGTTGCTAAAGATGAAGAAGAACTTTCATATCACTTAAAAATTAATCATTCAATGAGGGAAAAACAATGTAAGCCCTTCGATATAGACCGCTATATAAATTCTCTTAATAGCAGCAAGTTAGCCAAAGCCGGCTATAAAAAGGACGATATGTATTGTGTTTCTGCCGATGACGCAGTTAAATTAGTCAAGAATACTAATATCCCTGTATACCAATTAAACACCGGCGAAGCTCAAAGCGTAACTTTAGATGTTATATACGCTAACAAATTTCAGAAACCCTTGTATGGCATCAAGTTTGAGGATAAAGAAAGGTTAGATAACATCGACAGAAAGGAACGAGCTGCCATTATCAAGCAGTACGAAATTGACAAGGATAAAAATGATAAGCTTAGCAGCTATGGTTATACTGGTAAAGATATGTACCCACTTTATCCTAAAGAAATTGAAAAAGCTTTTAATAATGCTATACCGGTTGTATTGCTTGGCAAAGGTGACAAGGTTACAAGAGCCTTTAGCTTAGAGGAAGCTAAAGAGTACGTAAGGAAAAAGGGCATGGCTGCAATTCATATTAACTACAAAGATACATTCTTAAATATAAATCAAAACAAGGGCATTGCCGGTCGTGTTGCCAATGCCAAAAAGAAAGCTGCCGAGCAATCTAATATATCTAAAATCGACAATATCCGACAAAACGAACGGTAAGGAGCCTATTGGTTATGTGCAGGATAAATATTCTGAAAAAAGCGTTGCCGGAAGGGTAGCAAGTGCTATAAGAAAAGCTGCTGCAACAAATACCACTTATTCCAACAAAGCAGATAAAGAAGATTACTTTAGTAAGACTACAGCCGGTTAATGAACATTTTCTTTTTCAGTATCGCTAATGCAGCTCTGTAATTATTCTTTGACTTATTTAAGTCTTATTGGTATAATTATGCTATACCATGTTTTTAGGAGTGTTACAGATGAAGCGACTAAAGGATATACCGGAGGAAGAAAGAATTAAAACGAATTTTCCTGTAAGGCTTCCAAAGGATTTACATTCACGATTAAAAGCTAAGTGTGCATTGAACAATGTTTCTATGTCTGATTATATAATCTATTTGATTGAAAAGGATTTGAACAGCGATAGTAAATAAATCATTATTCGATATTTATTGTTGCTGATAAAATCCGTTAATGTTATAATTTAGTAAATAAAAAAGAGCAGACAAAAAGTCCTCATATTCCGCACTACATATTGATATTGGCGGTATCAATATGTAGCCGATATTTAAGGTTAGCCCACCTTAAAGACCGTTGCAGACGAGAACTTTCATAAAGTCATGTTATAGCCATTATTATAGCATGATTTTAAGAATTTTCAAGTACCAATTCAAGCCTTTAAGGTATATCCTTAAAGGCTTTTTGATTATTGCTTCCGGTTACGAAAGGGGATGTAATATGAATACAAAAGATTTAACGGACATTCTACGAGTAGAGGGTATTAATGCTAAGGGTTTTGGCATGGTGCCTGTATTAGTTATGCAGGACACAAATTTATCTATCGAAGCAAAAGCCATATACGCCTATTTTGCTTCTCTTTCCGGTGGTGGAGCTGCTACATTTCCGGATATTGAAACAATTACTACACACTTATGTATCAGCAAAGATAGGTATTTTAAGCACTTGAAACAATTAAAAGATTTAGGTTATATGAGAGCTGAACAAATGACAGATAAGGAGGATTTGTGAAATGTACCAAAGGGTTAGATACACCGTTAATGACGTTTCCAATAACCGATTCTATCAAATGCCCAAATTTCTGTTTGAAGGAGAGTTTAAAGCTTTATCAAACAATGCAAGGGTATTATATACGCTTCTGCGTGATAGGCATGATTTGAGTTTACAAAATCATTGGGTAAACGAGAAAAATGAGGTCTATCTCATTTTTACGAGAAAAAACATGGAAGAAATGTTAGGACTATCTGATAAGACCGTAAAAAAAGCAGTGGACGAGCTTAAAAATTTTGGATTAATAGAAGAAGAACATATAGGATTAAATAAAGCTAATAGAATCTACTTAACGTCTGTAAATGTTGAAAATACAGGAATCGGAGAAACTCCGACTCCGGAATCGGAAGATTTACGACTCCGGAATCGGAATAATTACGATTCAAGAAACGGAGATTCTACGATTCAAGAAACGGAGATTCTACGTACTAATGATACTGAATTTAATAATACTGATGTTAATGATATTCAATCTATCAATCATACCTTACTTAACAAAGTGGAAAAAAATGATAGATTGATTGAAAAATATTCTCTGGACTACATAAAGGAAATGTTAGAAACAGAAGTTTACGCAATGGATCGCCATGATAACCTTTACGGAGAATTAACAAACCTTGTATATGATGTAGTCAATGAAACAAGAGATACCATTAAGATTAATGGAAACCTTCTACCTACAGAAGTAGTACGCAGCAGATTTTTAAAGCTTACCCCCGGCAACCTTCTTT
>ENA-UPAD01001965-UPAD01001965.1-bioreactor-metagenome-genome-assembly--contig:-NODE-1965-length-17739-cov-23.456401_pt1 | contig 17739 bp, 14 predicted proteins | sample MGYA00238179_ERZ772710 | MGnify/ENA primary metagenome ERZ772710 (study PRJEB29004, sample SAMN07631245) | bioreactor metagenome | isolation source: Switchgrass digestor | place: USA: Dartmouth...
TAGGAATAAGAATACTAATGGATTTTTCAGATGTTTTTGTGGGTTTGAATACATGAGGTCAGGGGCAAGGAAGCAAGGTGAAAGGGTTATAAGGGGTGAAAGTACAGGAATTAGGGGTAAGGAAGATAGGGTAATTAGGGATAAGGGGATGGGTATTAGGAGTAAGGAAACGGGAGTTAGAGATGGGGAAGTAGAAATTGAGGATAGGGAGGCGGGATGTGAGGAGCAAGGTAGATTTGTAAGGGTTGTGAAATATGGTCATGTGTGGGAAGAGAAGGTACTGGAATTGATAGATGAGGGAGTTAGTGATGAGGAGATTGCAGTAAGGCTTAATGCAGATGTGAGGAAGATTAGGGGATTTAATAGGGGTAAGGGAGACAGGGATAATATGGGCGAGGATGAAAGGAGTAAGGGAGAAGGGGTTAAGGGTACTAGGATTATTGAGACTTTGGACAATAGTATTGATTTTATAGTAAAAAGGCAGAAGTATAGGGAAGAGTGGCTTCGGGTAGTCGGAGAAAACCCAGATAAGGGCAGAGTAGAGTTGCGGAGGCTAGGTAAATATACCTGTACCTGGTTATGCAGGAATGACAGGGAGTGGTGGGAGAAAAATACTCCTGCAAAGAAGTATGTACAGGCCGATAATACTGTTGATTGGGAAATTAGGGACAAGGAAATTTTACAGCATGTTAAGCAAACCGTTCAGGAGATTTTAGATAGTGAGGAAAAGCCCCAGAGAATCAGCCTACGACTGGTTAAAACAAAGTCAGGGCTTAAAAGTTTTGACCTTCAATTGGATAAATTGCCACTAACTAAAGCATTCATTGATTCCGCAATAGAGACCCCTATGGATTTACATAAAAGGAGTATAAGATGGGCAATTAATAAACTCAATGAAGAAGGTAAGGCATTGACTATTACTAATATTACTGCAATGACAGGAGTAGGGAACAAGTATAGGAAACAGGTTGTGGAGGAGATTAAGAGGGTGTTAGAGGGGCTAGGGAAAAGGTGAAAAGGGTTAAGGAAGTAGGTGCTTTTACGGGGTGTATGGTGTAAAATAAAGGTATATACTAGTAGAAAGGTATTAGGTAAGAAGTATTTATATGCGGCAAGAGAGTGCAAAAATGAAAAAAGAGGCAGCAGCAATTGGGATTATTGGAATACCTGATGATGAAAGCATTAAAATGCTGGAAAAAGAGTTAGGGGAGCCTATAAAGAAGATTGAGAAAAAAGGAAAGATTATTTTGTTGGTTGGCAAAGGATTATTTAAAAAGAAAATTATAATTCCTACCGAAAAATAGAAATGCATGAAACTGTTTTACATTGTTTTTATAAGTCGCATTAGTAATTTAATGTGAAGGAGTATGTAAAATTACTTGCAGATAATGGAGAAGGAAAATGCAAAAAAGTAAACCTGTTTTATTATCAATTATATGGACAATAGTAATCTTGATTTTTCCAGTGATATCAGGTGTAATTGCCACTGTATTTAAAATGAACCAGATTGTGATATTTCTTATACAGGGATGTTTTATGTTACTTTCCATAAGTATCCCAGTCATATATGTATGCAAAAAGAAAATTGATGTCAAAGAAATTGGAGTGAGAAAAGCCAAATCAGGAAGTATCAGGAAAACGCTGTTATTTATACCCTTACTACTTGCTGAATTACCTCTTATACTAGTTGGTGTTGATTTTAAAGGTTTTACATATGTTAGCACACTTGCTTTTTTTACCTTAATGGTTGGAATCTCAGAAGAACTCTATTTTAGAGGTATCATTTTAAAGTTACTAAAAGATAACTTCTCTGTTAAGCAAACGATTATAATTTCTGCTTTGATATTTGGAATTGGACATAGCGCCAGTATTCTTGCCGGAGAAAGCATTGTGGAGGTATTACTACAAATTATTAATGCTATTATGTTCGGAATCCTTGCTGCTGAAATTGTCATACTTACAAAGAGTTTATTCCCCGTGATAATATGGCACTTTTTATTTAATTTTGTGAATTACATATCGTTAGCAATTAGTACAAGTGAATATATAGCGAACGGAATTCAAGAAATAATTATGATTATTTATTCGGTATACTTATGGAATATAGTATCTCAAGAAAATGCGCAAATAGATAAGAGATGTCAGCATTAGATTATGAGAGCAATCTTTAGTTCGCACATTTTTCTATTGACGTATATAGATTGACGATATATAATTTATATGTAGATAATCTATATATAAAGGAGGACTATATATGTCTATAGATAAGAGCCTGTTGACAGGTAGTACGACAACTTTGATTTTGAAGTTGCTTGAAGAAAAAGATATGTATGGGTATCAAATGATTGAAACTCTGGCACAAAAATCAGATGATACTTTCAACTTGAAAGCAGGTACACTTTATCCTATTTTACACAATCTTGAAAATAACGAAATTGTTGAATCTTACGAGGAAGAAGCGGATAACGGGCGAACAAGAAAATATTATCATCTTACTTCTAAGGGTAAAAAACTTTTACAAGAAAAACATCAAGAATGGATTACTTATTCTTCTGCGGTCAACAGAATTTTGAACGGAGGAGTAAGTTATGCAACCGTTTGATGAAATAAAACAATATAGCAAGGCTGTATGTGAACAAATACGTTGGAAAAAGGCTCATAATATTATTTCGGAAGAAATCGAAAATCATCTTTGCGACCAAAGGGATGCCTATATTTCTCAGGGCGAGGATGAAAAATTAGCAACACAAAAAGCAATATTACAGATGGGTGATGCAGCGTCAATCGGTATGGAGTTGGATAAAACTCATAAGCCAAAACCCCAGTGGACAATGATTATCCTGACTGCTGTGTTAATGTTAATAGGCATGCTTTCAAATTATTTTATTGCTTCTTCTGAATATTCCTTGGATAGATTCAGCCTTGCTCCCTATATTATTGCTTTGACTGTGTTTTTAGTATGCTATTTTCTTGACTTTTCCATTTTGGGGAAATGCGCAAAATATTTCTATTTTATTGCCTTAGTAGTTTCGGTTACAGGGCTTTTGTTTGGCAACCAAATAAACGGCAGAATTTTGTTTTTGTCAGGCAGATTATCTATAAGTTTATCCTATCTTTCCTTAATATTTCCCCTTGCGTATTCATTACTTATTTATGCTTTACGGCATAAGGGATATAAAGGTATTATATTATGCGGTATAGGTTATGTTCCATTTGCAATTATATTATTGCTTGTACCTTCAGTTACTGGTTTTGCTTTATTTACAATATCGGCACTTGTTATCCTTTGTACTTCTGTTGTAAAAGGATGGTTTGGAATAGATAAAAAGCGTGGTTTGTTATTAGTGCTGATACCTGCACTTATTGCGCTTATTGCTGCCATTATCTATATCATACAAAACTCCTATTTTTTAAACAGACTTAGTACTGCAGTCAACCCATATTCCGACCGCAATGGTTCTGGTTACATTCATTGTCTTGTACGGGATTTATTAACAAACTCTCAATTTGCTGGCAAGGGAACTGTACCTTCTCAATTTGGCAATAATGTTCCCATAATACCTGCTTTAGATACAGATTATATTCTTACTGCATTGACGCACAATTTTGGCTGGGTTGCATTTTTTGGAATATCAGTAGTTATTATAGTATTTTCTATTTTAGGATTATATTATGTTACTAAGCAAAAAAGTGTTTTGGGAACTATAGTATCGTTATCGATAATGCTTACCTTTGTTTTGCAAACAATAATTTACATTGTGAATAACCTTGGGTTTGGAATATTGTCAGCATTGTCATTACCACTGGTCTCTTATGGGAACGTAGCACTAATAATAAATTCTGCTTTAATAGGATTTATGCTTTCAGTTTTCAGAACAGGGGATATTTTAAAAGATAGTATAAAGTCTCCCGTAAAAATCAATTCAATATTTTCATACGAAGATGGAAAATTGATAATCAATTTTAAAGGATAACTAACTTTTATGAGCATAATGTGTAACTAAGGTAATGCATATATTATTTATATTTTATGGGGTGTGAATTTTGAAGAAAAATATATTTAGAAGTATTGCTGGTTTACTGTATTTATTTTCAATTATAGTATTTTTTACTTATGTTATAATGTCTGTTAATCCAAGAATTCGCATTTCACCAGTTGCCCGATTGGTTTTGCTTTGTTCTTGCTGTTTAGCAATTTATTTTGGAAGTTTGCTAATATCAAAAACTATTGGTGCCGAGCAAGGTAAAAAAGTTATGAAAAGAACATTTTCACTGTTTTTTGTCATATATTTAATATTAATTTCAACCTTTACTTTATTTGATTCTTATTTTGGACGTAGGGGTGCAGTAATGGCTTTCAAATGGAATGTCGAAACTTTTGGATGTTATATTAGAAATTCACTGAATATTATTCCCTTTGCAACAATATTTGGATATATTTCAAAATTGTCATCAGGTCAGATAAACACTAATATAGTTATTACAAATATATTTGGAAATCTAATAGCATTTGGTCCATTCGCACTGTTTTTACCGTTGCTTTTTAAAAAAATAAATACATTTAAAAAATTTTTTATCACAATATTGTGCATTGTTGTAATGGTAGAACTATTGCAATTTGCTATGCTGACAGGCTCTTGTGATATTGATGATGTTATTTTGAATGTTGGTGGTGCTTGCATTTTCTATTGGGTGTTCCATATAAAACCAATCCATGCATTTATTAATAAATTAGCGATGATAACTTATTAAACTGTATTATGAGCATAATGTTTGGTTGAATTAATGCACATTTTTTATAAGATGCAGCATAAAGAACTTAAATATTTTGAAATACATTTAAACAAAGCAAAACTCTTCCCGAAAGATTTTATTTCCATTTTGGAACGACACGACTTATTCAGGAACAACATTATTTTCTTTTTGGAATAAGTTTTTTTACTTTGGAACAGGTTTATTTACCTTGGAACGACTTTCGGGCTTATGGAACAACTTTATTTTCTCAACGAGGTCATAAGTGAGGAGAGAGAAGTAAATAAAGTCTTTCCTTTTTGCAAATAGAGTCTTTCCAAAGTTGCAGAAACCAGGGTTTTGGAACAACATTATTTCCATTTTGGAACGACTTAACCTGATTTTATCAAAAACCTTAACCCTTACCCCTTAATTCCTTAGTCCTATCTATGTGATTATCAAATAAACTCTTTCCATCCCCAACTCCGCAAACCCGCATGGTTGATGGGTGGGATTAAATGGATGAAAATAAAGATGTTCCTTAAAATAGATGGTTGGATTGAATTAAATGGGAAAAATGGAAGGGATAAAAGTAAAAAAAGTTGTTCCTTTTTAGGGAGAAGGAATAAGGGGAAAGGAATAAGGATAGAAAGATAAAATCCTTCGTAATCTGCATAATAAGTGGATTACAAAGGATTGATTTATTAAAAGGATGCATAACTTAATTCCTTTTACCTTGCCCCTTAACCCTGTTCACACCCTGTTCCAACGGAACAACTTTATTTGCAGCGGAATGACTTTATTTGCAATGGAAAGAGTTTATTTGATGTTTACAGAATTTATGTAATATGATGATTTTAACTGTATTCCTTTACCAAAAGTGCTCTGATGTAGCCCCTATCGGTGGAGGTGGACTCCACATAGAAGCCCCGGCCGTAATAAAACCTGATTAAATCGCGGTACTTCGATGCAGTATGCAGATAAACCTTTTTGACTCCTCGTGATATAATTACCTTATCTGCCAGATTCATCAGGGCTTTTCCAATACCAATGTTATGGTAGTTGAGCATTACTCCAAACCTGCTTATATAAGCAGTATTATCGGGCAAAAACTGAATCCTAATGGTACCTACAGGATTACCGTCAATTAAAGCAATGAATACTTCTTTTTCACGGATGTCGGCCTCTATGTCTTCTATTCCTTCGGTCAAGGCTTCCATAGTACCGGATAAACCAGTATCCAGCATATATTTTTTAAAAGCTTCCTGCATAATTGCTGCAATAGAAGGCGCATCCTCAAGGGTAGCTTTTCTTATAATAAATGAATAATTCATATACTGCTCCTTCCAAATACTGCCTCTAATGTACTTTAAGGTGTGGTTACTTGTTAAGGAGAGTGGCAAGTACTGCTTTTTGGGCATGTAATCTGTTTTCGGCTTCATCAAATATTACTGACTGAGTACCGTCAATAATATCTTCAGTAACTTCGTAGCCCCTGTATGCAGGCAGGCAGTGGAGGAAAATAGCGTCCTCATGTGCTTTCGAAAATAGCTCAGAATTTATCTGATAAGGCATGAAAATTTTGACCTTTTCTTCCTTTTGATCCTCCTGTCCCATACTGATCCATGTATCGGTATAAACAACATCAGCGTTGGCTATTGCTTCTTCCGGATCCTGGGTCAATAAGATTTTTGAGCCGGTTGCTTTGGCAGCCTTTTTAGCTTCTTCCACATATTTATCTGAACACTCGTAACCCTTAGGTGAAGCAACAGCTATGTCCATACCGGTCTTGGCACAACCATGGAGAAGGGAATGGGCCACATTGTTTCCGTCTCCAATGTAGGCAAGCTTGAGACCTTCCAGCTTACCCTTGTGCTCATATATAGTTAAAAGGTCAGCCAGTATCTGGCAGGGGTGCATTTCGTCGGTTAAGCCGTTTATTACCGGAATGGTCCCGAACCTTGCAAGGTCTTCAACATCACTCTGCTTAAAAGTTCTTATCATAATTCCATCAATGTATCTTGATAGTACATTTGCTGTATCATAAATGGTTTCTCCTCTTCCAAGCTGTATATCATTTGAACTTAAAAACAGGGAATAACCACCCAGCTGATACATTCCAACTTCAAAGGAAACTCTTGTTCTGGTAGAGGATTTTGAAAAAATCATGCCCAGTGTTTTACCTTTCAGGATGTGATGCTGAACACCTTCTTTGGTCTGTCTTTTGAGCTTTTCAGCCAGTCTGAGCAAATCGTGTATTTCGTTGGTACTCAAATCATTCAGGCTTATTAAATGTTCCATAATTAACCTCCATATTTATATAATTTTAAATTAATCAGGCAGGAGATCATTTAATACCCCCATATTACTGTATAATTTTTAGACTAACCAAGTTAGAGGTTAACTTAGTAACCTCCATGATGCTAAAAGATGTAATGCAATATTCATAAATAATTCAGTACTCCCGCATTGACTTTCCATTTAGTTTATCTGATTTTTTTCGATTTTATGCTACCCTCTGTACACAGAATACTCATCCAAGGAATACACTTCTGCCTTATTGTCGGAAATAAGTCGTTCTAAAATACTTAACACAGCATTAATGGTGTCAAGGGAAGTAATACAAGGAATGCTGTATTCCATAGCTGTTCTTCTTAATACAAAGCCCTTTCTCTCAGGAATTTTGCCTCTTGTGGGCGTATTGATAACCAGAGTTATTTTATCTTCCTTTATGTAATCCAGAACACTTCGGTCATCAATATAATCAACTGGCAGTGCTGCGTTGCTCAATACCTTGTAGGTGCCTGCTGTTGCAAAAAGCTTGAAACCTAAAGACAGAAGCTTATTTGCTATTTCAATACTTTCCTCCTTATCCCTGTCAGCAACCGAAAGGAGTACATTACCACCGGAAGGAATCTTTATACCGGAAGCGGCAAATGCCTTGTATAAAGCATTATAGTAATCCTTGTCAACACCCATAACTTCACCGGTAGACTTCATTTCTGGTCCAAGGAAGGTATCAACTGTTGTGAGTTTCGCAAAAGAAAATACAGGAGCCTTAACGGCATAAAATTCTGATTCTTTTGCAAGGCCATTTTTATAGCCCAACTCTGCCAGGGTTTTACCCATTATTAGCTTTGTAGCTACACTGACCATGGGGATTCCGGTGATTTTGCTCATAATTGGTACCGTTCTGCTGGCACGGGGATTTACTTCTATAACATAAACCTTTTCATTATTGTCCAATACAAACTGTATATTAAACAGTCCTACAATCTTTAGCGCCTTGGAAAGCCGTATAGTGTAATCTACAATTGTGTCCTTCACTTTCTGTGAAAGATTTCTGGGGGGATACACAGCAATACTGTCACCGGAGTGAACACCAGCCCGTTCAATATGCTCCATAATACCTGGTATCAGTACTTCATTTCCGTCGCATATTCCATCAACTTCCACCTCTCGTCCGGTGATATACTTGTCAATAAGTATGGGATGTGCGGTGGAAATGTCCGACGCCATAGTGATATATTCCTCAAGAGTTTTATCATCATATACTATTTCCATTGCACGCCCTCCGAGAACATAGGAAGGCCTTACAAGTACAGGATAACCTATTTCTTTTGCAATCTGCTTTGCCTCCTCAAAGGAAAAGGCTGTTTTTCCTTCGGGTATGGGAATATCAAGCTCTTCCAGCAGCTTAAGGAACTTATCCCTGTCTTCGGCAATGTCTATGCTGTTAACCGAAGTACCAAGAATATTAACTCCTTCGGCATGGAGTGTTGCTGCAAGATTAATGGCTGTCTGTCCGCCAAATTGAACAATAACACCCAGCGGCTTTTCCTTTTCAATAATGTCCAGCACACATTCCTTTGTCAGCGGCTCAAAGTATAACTTATCTGAGGTATCAAAGTCTGTGCTGACAGTTTCAGGATTATTGTTAATTATAATTGATTCAATACCCAACTCTTTTAAGGTTTTAACCGAATGGACACTGCAGTAGTCAAACTCAATACCCTGACCTATTCTTATGGGGCCCGAGCCGATAACCAAGACCTTATTGCCATCGGTAACCTCCACATCATCCTTTTCCTCATAGGTTGAGTAATAATAAGGTGTTACTGCCTCGAATTCACCTGCGCAGGTATCAACTATTTTATAAACAGGATTAATAGGATATTTTTTTCTAAGCTCAAGTATTTTTTCAAGGGGCTCGTTAGTCAGGTTTGCGATATAGGAATCACCGAAACCTATTTTCTTGGCTCTGGAGTAGAGATCGTAATCCAGCCACGCTATTCCGGCATTTTTAATCTCTTCGCCCAGCTTAACAATTTTCTTTAGTTTTCTTATGAAGAAGTCATCAATTTTTGTAATTCTTACAATTTCCCCGGCTGAAACACCCTTCTGAAGAGCTTTGCATATAGCAAAAATTCGCTGGTCGCTGGGATGCTTTATATACTCAACCAGTTCTTCGCGGCTCATATTATCAAAGAGGCTTAAACCCAACTGATAGTTGAATTTAATATCAAGGGAGTCGATGGCTTTGAGCAGTGATTCCTCGAAGGTACGGCCGATGGCCATAACTTCACCGGTGGCCTTCATCTGTGTACCCAGGGATCTGTCTGCATTTGTGAACTTATCAAAGGGCCAGCGGGGAACCTTAGTAACAACGTAATCAAGTGAAGGCTCAAAACAGGCACTTGTATTTTGGGTAACAGAGTTTTTAATTTCATCCAGAGTCATTCCAATAGCTATTTTAGCAGCAACACGTGCAATGGGGTAACCGGTGGCCTTAGAAGCAAGGGCACTGGAGCGGCTTACTCTGGGATTAACTTCAATAACAACGTATTCAAAGCTTCTGGGATTTAATGCGAACTGTATGTTACAGCCACCTTTAATATCCAGGGCTCTTATTATCTTAATAGACGCTGTTCTCAGCATCTGATATTCTATGTCTGATAAGGTCTGACTGGGAGCAACTACAATACTGTCGCCGGTATGTACTCCAACCGGATCAAAGTTTTCCATATTACAAATAATTATGCAGTTGTCATTGCTGTCCCGCATTACTTCATACTCAATTTCCTTCCAGCCTGCAACACTCTGCTCCAGAAGTACCTGGTTTATCATGCTCAACTTTAGACCTTTGCCGCAAATATACTTGAACTCTTCCATATTGGTGGCTATACCGCCTCCCGAACCACCCAGAGTGTAGGCAGGTCTTATAATTATCGGGAATCCTATCTCCTCGGCAAAAGCCACCGCTTCCTTCATATTGGTTACAATTGTGCTGTGAGGGACTTTTTCATTGATTTCCTGCATTGTTTTTTTGAATAAATCCCTGTCCTCAGCTTTTTTTATAGAGGAGAGGGAAGTACCTAAAAGTTGTATGTTTAACTGGTCAAGAATCCCATCCTCCGCCAGCTGGACAGCCATATTCAGACCTGTCTGTCCACCAAGGGAGGCAAGGATACCATCAGGTTTTTCTTTATATATAATTTTCTTTACAAATTCCAGTGTTATAGGTTCAATATATACCTTGTCTGCCGACTGTGTATCAGTCATAATTGTTGCAGGATTGCTGTTTATCAGGACAACCTCAATTCCTTCTTCTCTGAGAGACTTACAGGCCTGAGTACCAGAGTAGTCAAACTCTGCAGCCTGACCAATAACAATTGGTCCTGAACCAATTACTAAAACTTTTTTTATATTAGGATTTTTGGGCATTAACTATCATTCCTTTCGCTGTGCTCATGGCAAAAAGTGATGAAATTTATGACTTTTTACCCTTCATTCTTCACTACAATAAATTCCGGACTTGTATAGCAAGCCTTCCTCAACTTTTCACCTTTCACTGTTAACTCTTCACTTTTTAAGCCATCATTTTTAAAAAGTCATCGAAGATATAAGCGGAATCCTGTGGCCCCGGTGCTGCTTCCGGATGATACTGCACACTTATAAGAGGCAGTTTTTTGTGCCTGAAGCCTTCAATGGTGTTATCGTTTACGTTTATGTGGGTTATGACTATATCATCATTTGAACTGTTATCTATTGCATAATTATGATTTTGGGAGGTAATATAGCATCTTCCGGTTATATTATCCTTCACCGGATGGTTACCACCGTGATGGCCGAATTTCAGCTTTGTTACACTGCAGCCCAGTGACAGACCCAGAAGCTGATGTCCAAGGCATATACCAAGAATGGGTTTTACACCCAACAGCCTTTGAATAGTCTTTTTGGCTGTTTCAAGATCTCTTGGGTCTCCTGGGCCGTTGGACAGCAGGATTCCGTCAGGATTGCAGGCCATGATTTCTTCATATGTGCTGAAAGCAGGAAGAATATGAATATCACAGCCTCTTTTTTCAAGTGAACGGATAATATTGGCTTTAACTCCAAAATCAATTAATGCTACTCTTTTTCCAGAACCCGGAATGTGGACAGGAGTTTTTGTAGTAACCTCCATAACAAGGTTTCTGGGAATTGCTTTATATGCCTGAAGGTTTTTACTTAATCTATCCAGATTTCCGCATTCGGTAGAAATAATGCCGAACATACTGCCGTGTTTTCTGATGTGCTGTGTTAAAGCTCTTGTATCTATGCTTTTAATTCCAACAATATTATGCTTTGCAAAATATTGTTCTGGATATATTGAGTACCTCCAATTGCTTGGAGTAGTACATAATTCCTTAACAATGAAACCTTGTACATGAGGCTTGTAGGACTCGTTATCAAATGTGTTAAAACCATAATTGCCTATCAGGGGATATGTCATTGTTACAATTTGTCCATTATAAGATGGGTCAGTGGTAATTTCCTGATATCCGGTCATACTAGTATTAAATACTATTTCACCGGCTGTTTCTCCACTTTTCCCAAAGCCCTCGCCAGAGAACCAGGTTCCGTCTTCCAATAACAAAACTGCTTTCATGTAAATACCAATCCTTTCACTTCCATAAGCCGTTAGATGTCACCTTTTTAATACTATAGTGTTTCATTTACTGCTTCTGTCAGGGTAGAAATAAAATCATCTGCGTCCTGCTTTGTTATAATTAATGGTGGAAGTATTCTAAGTATTTTGTCTCCTACGTTAGCTATAAGATATTTCTTCTCAAACATTTTTTGTTTTACATGGGGTGCGATAGGAACATTAAACTCAATGGCTATCATTAAACCAGAGCCTCTGATTTCAGAAATGACAGGAAGCTTCTCTGAAGCCTGGGCCATTAAAGTTTCCTTTATATAATCCCCCATTTTTTGTGCATTTTCTGAGAGTTTTTCTTCCTTAATTATTTTCATTACAGCTAAACCAGCCGTACATGCAAGGGGATTTCCTCCAAAGGTGGAGCCGTGCTCTCCTGGTGAAAAGGCTTGTGCAACATGGTCCTTTGCACAGACTGCTCCAATTGGAATACCTCCGCCAAGAGCCTTTGCAAGTGTAAAAATGTCAGGTTCAATATCATATTTCTGATAACCGAACAGTTTACCTGTTCTGCCCATACCGGTCTGAACTTCATCAAAAATCAGTAATAAATTTTTTTCTGTACACAGTTCCTTGACTTTTTGCAGATATTGGAGCTCACAGGGATAGACACCGCTTTCTCCCTGAACAGGCTCAAGCATAATGGCACAGGTATTTTCTGTTACTGCTGATTTTAAAGCTTCAAAATCATTAATGGGAACCTTCTTAAAGCCATGAGTTAATGGCTCAAAAGGTTTTGCGTATTTTTCCTGACCTGTGGCACTTAAGGTTGTAATGGTTCTCCCGTGAAAGGATTTCTGGAGTGTAATAATTTCGTATTTCTCAGGCATACCCTGTTTTTTAAAATAAATTCGTGCAAGCTTTATTGCGCCTTCGTTTGCTTCAGCTCCGCTGTTAGCGAAGAATACCTTATCTGCACAGGAGCATTCGCAAAGCTCTTTGGCTAATAAGGCCTGGGATTCTATGTAGTAAAGATTTGAGCAGTGTATAAGCCTGGACAATTGGTCCGAAACCATTTTTACAAATGTCGGGTGAGAATACCCTATTGAGTTAACTGCTATGCCGGAAAAAAAATCTGTATATTTTTCCCCATCTGTACTCCAAAGATGTATTCCCTGACCTCTTTCGAAGGCAACAGGAATTCTTTGGCCGAATGTATTCATATAATACTGATTATCATACTCTTTTATACTATTAAGCAACATATAAACCTCCTTGACCTTCCAAGCCATAGTATGGCTTTAGCCACACATCGGATAAAATAAAATGTATAAAAAAACAATGTATAATTAATAATTATACATTGCGTTGTATAAAAATGCAACAATCTAAAATTATTTTTAAATATTAGAGATACTTCTCCCGAAGAAGGTCATAGGAATTTTCAAGTGAGTTAAGATAAGAGTACAGACGGTTGCTGTTATCCTCCTCCATAAATGTAAACATCATACTGTGCTTGTATAAAGAGTTTTCCATACTTGTTCTTAACAATAGCCCTTTTGCATATACTGTGGAATTATCCCCAAGTAAAATATTTATTTCACAGTTAGTTTTTACGGGTATTTCTCTGTCTAATAAAAAAGCTGCTCCGCCCAGTGAAAGGTTGGATACCTTACAAAAATAACTGTTATTTTCTATGCAAAGAGTGGCAGGCAAACAAACATCAAGACGCTGAAAAACTCTGTTATTTAAACTTTCAGTGACTCCCTGGATTTTTACATCTATATATGGTGAACCAGACAACTCTATTTTCGATATTTTACCTGTGATAAGATATTCATAATACTCGTTATTATACTTTATATCGACACTAGAGCCTATAAATATACATCCCCTTAATAAATCCGGCGTCAAAGGTAAACTTATACAATCTTCGCTGCATTGAGTGATTATGTTCAATGACCATGAAGACTGTTTAATTAATTTGAAACTTACTAACGCCCCGGGATAAATCAATTTGGAAATACAACTACTGTTCAAGAATTTTTCCTCCTGGAACTATATAGCAATAACCATCAAACTGGAATTATTTAATAAATATTGAAAAAATATAAAGTACCACTAAATAATATAGCACTTCTTTATTACATTATATAATATGAAGTGCTATATAACAACTTTAAATAAGAGAATAATCCAAAATGATACAAATTTCCTATTTTTTTATAGTATATTTACTCATCAGCATAGGTCTTTGATTGCAGATTCTACCATATGCATTACTTATGTATTACTTTAATATAGTGCTTCATTTTCATGATAGAGCTTTCTGTCCTTCATTATCATAGTTCCAATTCCCTTATAGGTGAAGATCTCCAGCAGTATACAGTGAGGAATTCTTCCATCAATTATGTGAGTTCTGCCAACGCCTTTTTCCAAAGCATCAACACAACCCAGGACTTTAGGTATCATACCTCCTGCAATAACCTTTTTTTCAATAAGGTCATGTACCTCGTCAATTGTAAGTGCCGGAATAATACTGTCACTGTCCCTGGAAGGCTTAACACCTTCAACATCTGTAAGAAGCATGAGTTTTTCTGCTTTTAAGGCAGCAGCAATTTCACCGGCTACAGTATCAGCATTGATATTGTAACTTTCCCCGTTTGGTCCAACACCTATGGGGGCTACTACAGGAATATATTCATCCTTGGAAATCAGGTCCAGTACCTTGTAGTTGATTTTTGTAATTGTGCCTACATATCCGATATCCTGCAGATTACCATTTATTTCAGTTTTATATTGCTCGCATTCTATGAGTTTTCCATCTATTCCACAAAGACCAATGGCCTTAGCACCTTTACTGTTCAGAAGGGATACTATTTCCTTGTTGGTTTTCCCAACGAGAACCATCTGGGCTACCTCCATAGTCTGGGAGTCAGTTACTCTGAGCCCGTTTACAAATTCGCTTTTTACATCAAATTTCTGCAGAGCTTTATTGATATCCGGACCGCCGCCATGGACAACAACCGGATTCATTCCTATGTATTTTAAAAGGGTTATATCTTCAATGACTGAGTTTTTTAACTCATCGTTTATCATAGCATTACCACCGTATTTAATAACAACCGTTTTACCATACAGCTTCTGAATATAAGGTAATGCTTCAATTAAAATTTCAGCTTTTTTAATTAAACTATCATAATTCATAAAGAACCTCCTAGACAAAAAATAACGCTGATTAAAAGAAATTAATGCTATAGACCAATGTCTTCACTTAACCCGAGCATTATATTCATATTCTGGACTGCAGCTCCCGAGGAACCTTTGCCAAGGTTATCCAGGACAGATACCAGCATAATCTGTTCTGAATTACCAGTAACATATATTTCAAGGTAATTTGTATTGTTCACTCTTGTGGCACTGATAAAACTGTTCATGTATTCCTTTTCTGCATCCAGAGGCATGACCTTAATAAACTTCTCACCGCTATAATGGTTTGATAGAAAGGCATGAACAGCTTCTTTGGTTATTGATTTTGGTAGTAATCTTGTGTGAATGGGAACACAAACATACATACCTTTATAATTAGGACACACCATAGGGGAGAATATAGGACTGTATTCAAGACCGCTTATAACCGTCATTTCAGGTTTGTGCTTATGATTTAGACCAAGTGCGTATAACTGCGGGCTTTCAAATGGATTACCTTCAGGAGCCTCAAATTGAGCAATTAGCTTCTTACCACCGCCGCTGTAGCCTGAGACGGCATGGATGGTAACGGGGTAATCCCTGGGTATGATGCCTCCAGAAACCAAAGGATACATCAAAGTGATAAAGCCAGTGGCATAGCAGCCTGGTACAGATACTCTTGCAGAATTTTGTATTTTTGCCCGGTGACTTTTGCTTAACTCAGGCAGTCCGTATGCCCAGTTTGCATTTGTTCTGTGTGCTGTGCTTGCGTCAATTATTTTAGTGCGGGGGTTTTCAATAAGTGAAACAGCTTCGATGGCAGCAGTGTCAGGCAGACAAAGAAATACAATATCTGCATTATTCAGACACTTTTTTCTTTCATTAATATCTTTTCTTTTTTCAGTATCTATTTTAATAATGTCAAGATCACTTCTCAAGGCTAATCTTTCGTTAATCTGAAGTCCTGTAGTACCTTCGCTTCCGTCTACAAAAACCTTGAATTTCATTGTTATCCTCCATTCTACTAAGACAGTGAATAAAATAATGAAACTAACCACATTTGATTTTATAATTATACAACTGAATGTATAAAAATTCAATAATATACATTGATAAAATTTCAAGTGGTTTCAGACCGGAGAAAAAAGTGAGTGCAGCTAAATGTTAATAACTGGTGTGAAAGGTTAATGGCGGGTTAATCGGAAATAAATTCAGAGGTAATTAATGTGTTATATAAAGGTAAATGAAAGGTAGACGAGGTATTAAGCAGAGGTAAATGATGATTTAGCCCTGTAATCGATGGATTAAAAAGAGACTAATTAGCTATAGCGGTTTAGTGTTTCTCCAAACCGAAGTGAAGAATAGCAGGAGCTAAATAGAGGTAATAATAGGCTAAAATGGAGTAAATATGGGTAATATCAGAGTAGTATGACACAGAAGGCACTCCAGTAAAAGTTTTACAAAATAATGGCGTGAAGTGCCCTATATTGGCGCATTTAAGTCAATTGCAGCCAGTATTGGCATTATACAAATGTACTAAAAGGAAAAAATTAATTTTGTTAAAAACCAATATGGTTTGTACCATGCTTGCAGTGTATCATATTAATATAAATTTATTGGTTGCTGAAATTGCAGGCAAAACAAATAGCGAGTTTTGGGGAGGTAATACAAATGGCTAGTTTAAAGCTAAAGAATATTTACAAGAGATATGCAGGTGGTGTTACCGCTGTTAATGATTTCAATCTTGACATTGAACACAATGAGTTCCTTGTTTTGGTTGGACCATCTGGTTGCGGTAAAACTACTACACTTAGAATGATTGCCGGTTTGGAAGAAATTTCTGAAGGTGAATTGTACATCGGAGATAAATTGGTAAATGATGTTGCTCCTAAGGATAGAGATATCGCAATGGTTTTCCAGAACTACGCGTTGTATCCGCATATGACTGTTTTCGATAACATGGCTTTCGGTCTGAAGCTCAGAAAGACTCCAAAGGATGAAATAAAGAGACGTGTTAATGAGGCTGCTAAAATACTTGACATTGAGCATCTCCTTGACAGAAAACCAAAGGCTCTGTCAGGTGGTCAGAGACAGAGAGTTGCATTGGGACGTGCTATAGTTCGTGAACCTAAGGTATTCTTAATGGACGAACCTCTCTCAAACCTCGATGCTAAACTAAGAGTTCAGATGAGAACTGAGATTGGAAGACTTCACAATAGACTTAATACTACATTTATATATGTAACACATGACCAGACAGAAGCTATGACAATGGGTACAAGAATCGTTGTTATGAAGGATGGTTATATCCAACAGGTTGATACACCAACTGCACTTTATGACAGACCATGCAATATGTTCGTTGCTACATTTATTGGTAGCCCTCAAATGAACCTGATAAATGCTGTTCTTACTCAGCGTGGTAACGAATTACATCTGGTATTTGGTAAGAATGACATTAAGATTCCTGAAGGAAAAGCTAAGAAGTTGGAAGGAACTGATTACATCGGTAAGGAAGTTATCCTTGGTATCAGACCAGAAAATATTCACGATGAAGCTATGTACCTCGAATCAATGCCAGACAGCATTGTTGAAGCACATGTTGACCTTGTTGAAATGTTGGGTGCTGAAACCTTCCTTTACATGATAATTGACGGTTCCAGTTCAACTGTTACTGCAAGAGTTAATGCAAGATCTAAGACTAAGACTGGTGATGTTATAAAGGTTGCATTTGATGCAAATAAGATTCACCTCTTTGATAAGGATACTGAACGTACTATTATAAACTAATAGTGAAGAATATAACGGGCTGTTGCAAATTGAAAAGTTTTGCAACAGCCTTTTGTTGTATAGAAAACCACCAGCTATGCTGGTGGATAAAAGGGCTTAAGCTCTGAGCA
>ENA-UPAD01001970-UPAD01001970.1-bioreactor-metagenome-genome-assembly--contig:-NODE-1970-length-17685-cov-471.274929_pt1 | contig 17685 bp, 14 predicted proteins | sample MGYA00238179_ERZ772710 | MGnify/ENA primary metagenome ERZ772710 (study PRJEB29004, sample SAMN07631245) | bioreactor metagenome | isolation source: Switchgrass digestor | place: USA: Dartmouth...
TTTATTGCGAATGCCTGTGCCTCGGCTTCCATCGACTTTTTGACCTTATCGGCTTCAGCGCTCAGCTCCGTCCTGTACTTTTCGGCTTCAGCAGGCTTCCTGATAGTTGCGTCCAGTTCCTGTGCCTTTCTGAGCACTTCCTGCTCCTGCAGTTCGATCTCTTTCTGCTTCTTTACGATCTCGACCTGCATGGCTTCCTTTTCGACTTCCTGCTGGAGCGTGTACTTTTTCTTGTCGTATGCGAGATCGGCCTCAGCCTTCTTTTCATTTATCGAAGCCTGATACTCGGCCATTTTCATTTCTTTGTCCCTGTTGGCTTCAGCGACTTTGGTCTCAGCCATGTATCTTGCCGTCTGGCCTGCCTGCATAGCCTCAGCGCTCTTTATGTCAGCGTCCCTCTTTGCTTCTGCCTGGCCGATCACGGCATCTCTCTGGACTTTTGCGATCTGCGCTTTACCAAGGCTTTCAAGGTAACCGTTCTTGTCTGCGATCTCCCTGATCGTAAACGAGATTATCTTAAGGCCCATGTTCGCCAGATCACTGGCTGCCAGTTCCTGCACCTTCTGTGCGAACGCGTCCCTGTTTGCCATGATCTCTTCGACGGTGAGGTTGCCGACGATGGAACGCAGATGGCCTTCAAGGGTCTGCGTCGCTATCCGTCTGATCTCTTCCTCCTTCAGGCTCAGGAACTGCTCTGCCGCAGTCGCGATAGCCTCGGTGGTTGAATCGATCTTTACCTGGGCCACTCCGTCGACACTTACCTGTACTCCCTGCGACGTATATGCGCTGGAGTTCAGGTCCAGGGGCATGATCCTCAGAGATATGGTTTTGGCCTTCTCAAGGATCGGCCATACGAATGTGGCTCCGCCCTTAACGATCCTGAACCCGACGACCTGGCCGTTCGGAAGCCTCTTTTTGCGTCCTGACACGATCAGCGCTTCATCCGGGCCTACCTTGACATATCTTCCCACGAATACCGATATCAGTATGAAGATGACAACGACAAGGGCAACGGCGATCAGCACTGTTATAAGGTATCCCATCTCAAATCCTCCTTTATATCGTTTTTTTTATTTCATGCATCGCTGCATGTTTTTCCCTTCTGTTCCCGGTGTGCGGAAACAACGCATGCATTCGGCAGGGTCTGCCCGCATGCCTCAGTTCCGGTTTTTCGTTTCCGTTATGTCTTCCTTTCGTTTCAGTACTCCTTCTTCCAACTCTATGTCATCGATGGTCAGCTTCTGCTGTACGACTGCTGCGTTGCCTGCGATCTCCCTTATGATGACGGGTGTCCCCCTTCGGATCTCGCAGCCTTCCAGCGACCTGGCGGCAAGAGTGTATCTGATGCCTTTTATCGTATAGGCTATCTCACCCAGCCCTTTTGCCGGAACAGTAGTTATGACATCTGCTTCGGCACCGACAAGGTCATCGAGTGAAAATAGCGAATTGGACTGGGAGCCGTACATAAACTTGACGATGCCGAAAAATATCGCTGCACCTATTGCGCCGGCAAAACCCAGCGCCACAAATGTACTGGCCAGGCCGCTCAGTCCGAAGCCTTTCATGGATATGATCCCGACCGCTCCAAATGTGGAAATGGCGCTTGCCATAACCACCGGGCTGAAAGGCGAAGGCGAACCTGTCGTGTCTGAAGCATCGTGATGATGAGCCTCTGCTGCTTGTCCCGTTTCTGCTCCGTGGGCAGCATCTATCGCATGCCCTGCGCCTATATCCATGTCAGCGTCAGGTCCTGCTGCGTCAAACCCATCCGCATCAGCACCGATGCCTGAACCGATATCTGCGTCGCCGACGTCTACGCTGCCGATATCTGCATCGCCGATATCAACACCGCCGGCATCCATGCCGCCGATATCGGCATCATGTCCGATATCTATGCCGTCGCTGCCGGAATCTCCGTGCCCGCCAAGTATGAACGACAGGGCCGCGTAGAAAGCTCCGAATGCAAAGCATCCGATAAATACGTAAAGCAGAGTATCACCCCCGTTTCATGTGCTCCAGATTATTTTACCATACTTAGCCGAGCATTACATTGCCATAGCATCCACACATGTTACGAAGCGTATTAAAAAAATGTTTATCCGGTACCGGACCCGGACCGGATAATTTAAATGAATTGTTTTATGGTTTTCAAGGCGGTTTGGTTCTTGATCGGAAAATTATGCATGTACCTGCAAGGTCTGATACCTGGCGGCCGATATTACAGGGTTCGCAGGTTGTTCATCCTGCTGTCCGGCAATGCCAGGTTATCTGTATGGGTGCAGTATCTTGCCGTCAGAGGGATCGATATAGACGAGCCAGTATCCGAACGCTCCGTACCTGGGCCGGGTGCCCTGCGCCTGTACCCAGGTGTTCATTTCTCCGAAAGGTTTCATGTCCTCCGCATATTTGCCGGGGACTCCGCAGACCACGTATTTCTTGCCGTTTTTGTGCCGGAAGATCCCTATTATCAGGTGCTTGTACCTGTAATGGGCCAGCATCACGGCGGGGTTGAACATCAGCGGGGATCGTATATTGTTCTGGTATAATATGTTGTTCAGGTTTACAGGGTTAGTAACCTTCCACCATTTATAGTCGCTCCTTCTGCTGCGGAACGGGTCGCATACTTCAAAGTTCACGTCGAGATCGTATTCCAGCCTGTCGATGTCGCCGGACGGGTTGGTTTTTGCAGACGCCCTGCCCTGGTTTATCCGGCATGAACCGCATGGATCGGGATCTTTCCGGTTGCTGACCAGCGCATCGCAAATGTTGCCGTTGAGATAAACGCAGTCGGTATTTACTTTATGCAGGTTCGAAGGAGAGTCTTTATCAATCCTTCCCTCCATCTGTCCACCTGAAATATCTTTAATGTCTTCAGTTCCAGGCATCCCGCCACCAGGCCTGCCGCCGGGTTCAGGCAGCCCGCCTGCTGTGAGCTGCACCGGTTCGGGTTTTTGCTCCAGTTTTGGTTCTTTTTCCGGTTTTGCTTCCGTTTCCGGTCCCGGTCCAGGCTCTTTTTTTTGCTCCTGCTCCGGTTCAGGTTCAAGCTCTGTTTCCGGTCCAGGTCCCAGTTCCTGTTCATGTTTTTGTTCCTGCTCCAGTACATGTTCCTGTTTTTGTTCCAATACAGTTCCATTCTCCGGTTCCTGATCCGGTCCATGTTCCGGCCCAAACTCAGGCCCAGGTCCAGGTTCTGTTTCCGATCCTGCTTCCTTCCCAGGCCGGACCCATGTTTCAGGCCTGTCAGCAGCAAACGGCTTTTGATCCGGCAGGGCATATGGTTCCCTTCCGGCTGATCCATCCGTAACATGGGCCGGCTGTCCGCTGAACTCCATCGGCTGCAATGATTCGGCCGGCCCGTTCTGATAACGCGGCTCCGCCTGCCCGTTATATGGATATGACGCCGGTTTCGCCTGTCCGTTGTCCGGATGCGATACTGTTTCGGTTTTTCCGTTTGCTTCGTGTTCTGCAGGCCCGGACTGCCCGGTACCCGCATTCCGCCCATGAAGAAAACCGCCGGCCGTTTTCTTCATTCCGGATAATTTATCTGCAGCCTGAAGCGCTTTCCTGAAACCGTTTCTCCATCCGGCCGTCTTCCTCCTGTATGCCGCCAGAGGACATATTACATTATTCACAGAACCGTCCCCATACTCCGCCACTACCGCGGCGATGTCATACTGATCGACGGGATAAGGCGAGCCGCCTGCGCGCATGGGATCGAACCCGCATCTGAGTTCGGCGCGGCCGGCCGTATGCACTATATCTCCGATCCTGACATAATCCGTTCTGTCACCGGACTGCCGTATCAGGTACAGCGCATATCGAAATTTTCCTTTGCCGTCCCTCAGGTTATGTATGACTGTTTCGAGTCTCACTTTTCCGTCCCGGATCTCCAGCCTGATATAGCCGGAAGGTTTCCCTCCTTCTTCGAAACCGCCGTCTTCATTGACAAATATCATAAAATTTCTTTGGAACCTGTTCGTATAAGCAGTATGCATATGACCCCTCCCACCGTCCGGCTGCTGTTTATTCATATTGACAAACCTTTGCCTCATATACTATGTATATGTACCGTCCCCTGAAAAAATCACACGGGCCGGCGCCACACAGCCCGTGTCTTTTGCTGTTCCGGCTGTTTTACCGGTATCCGCTTTCAGCGCAGCTTTGGATATAAGAAAAATGCAGGAATAAGTTCTCGAAATTGCAAAAATACAATTCCAGTGATAATTCCCGGCCCGGTTTGCGCAATGGACGCCGCAGCGCATCATCCTTTTCATTTCAGGCAGTTTTTTTCAACCTGTCGGTGCCATCGGCGCCGTATCGATTCTGTTAAGACTTTTGCATGTGTTTGTATTGAAAGTTTCATAATTATGTGCTAATATGATGGGGATGGCTAGTGAAAAAATTAACCAAGTCTGCGTGTGTATTTACTCGCATTTTGGCTGATTATAACCTTGTCAGTAATAAAACCGCACAGGGTAATAACGAATATCACGTCACGACGAAAGGAGAGTTACAATGACGAAGAACAAGAAGCTGCTGGATTGGGTTAAGGAAATGGCTGAAATGTGTCAGCCTGACAGGATTTACTGGTGCGATGGTTCTGAGGAAGAGAATAAGCGTTTGCTGCAGGAGATGGTCGATGCAGGTATGGCGATCCCGCTGAATCCGGAAAAGAGGCCCGGATGCTATCTTTTCCGCAGCCATCCGTCCGATGTGGCGCGTGTTGAGGATAGGACCTTTATTTCATCCAAAACCCAGGACGATGCAGGTCCGACCAACAACTGGATCGACCCCGCTGAACTGAAGAAAACGATGAAGGAACTTTACTCCGGCTGCATGAAGGGAAGGACCATGTATGTCGTCCCATTCTCGATGGGTCCCATCGGTTCACCCATTTCAAAGATAGGTATCGAACTGACAGACAGCCCTTACGTTGTAGTCAACATGAGGATCATGACAAGGATGGGCAAGCATGTGCTGGAAGCGCTCGGAGACGGAGATTTCGTTCCGTGCCTGCATTCAGTCGGCGCTCCGCTGGCTGAAGGCCAGAAAGATGCCGCATGGCCCTGCGCTCCAATGGAAAAGAAGTACATCAGCCACTTCCCTGAGGAAAGGACGATCTGGTCCTATGGATCAGGCTACGGCGGAAACGCCCTGCTTGGGAAGAAATGCTTCGCGCTCCGTATCGCATCGGTCCAGGCGCGCGACGAGGGCTGGATGGCTGAACATATGCTCATCCTGAAGATCACCGATCCCAAAGGCAGAAAGTTCTATGTGACAGGCGCGTTCCCGAGCGCATGCGGAAAGACAAACCTGGCAATGCTGATCCCGACGATCCCCGGCTGGAAAGTCGAGACCATCGGCGACGATATTGCCTGGATGAGGTTCGGCGAAGACGGCAGGCTCTATGCGATAAATCCTGAAGCCGGATTCTTCGGAGTTGCGCCCGGCACATCAATGAAGTCGAATCCGAACGCAATGCTCAGCTGCGAAAAGAATACCATATTCACGAACGTCGCATTGACCGATGACGGCGATGTATGGTGGGAAGGCATGAGCGATGCTCCGGCTCACGCAATCGACTGGAAAGGAAACGACTGGACGCCGGATTCCGGAGAAAAGGCTGCGCATCCCAACGCAAGATTCACAGCGCCGGCAAGCCAGTGCCCTGTTATCGCTCCTGAGTGGGAGGATCCGAATGGCGTGCCTATTTCCGCGATACTCGTCGGCGGTCGCCGTCCGAGCACTGTTCCGCTGGTACATGAAAGCTTTGACTGGAACCATGGCGTATTCATGGGTTCAATAATGGGTTCCGAAATAACTGCCGCAACCATATCCGCAAATATAGGGAAAGTGCGCCGCGACCCGTTCGCTATGCTGCCTTTCATCGGCTACCATGTAGGCGATTACCTGCAGCACTGGCTTGATATGGGTAAAAAGACGACTCCAGACAAGCTCCCGAAGATCTTCTATGTCAACTGGTTCCGCAAGGATAAGGACGGCAATTTCCTGTGGCCCGGATTCGGCGACAACAGCCGTGTCCTCAAGTGGATAGTGGAGAGAGTATCCGGCGAAGGAAAGGCAGTCGAGACTCCTATCGGTTACATGCCCACAGTTGACGCCATCGATACCACAGGCCTCGGCATTTCAGAGGAGACCATGAAAGAACTGCTGAAGGTCGACAGGAACGAATGGCTCAAAGAAGTGGAATCGATCAGGGAACACTATGCATCATACGGTCCGAAAATGCCGAAGGAACTCTACGCTCAGCTCGATGCCCTGGAAAAGAGGCTGAAAGGCTGAGATACGGTATACGCGTAATACACAGTAATAAAGCCCGGTTTGCTTTAACCGGGCTTTTATTGTACCAGTGAAGTTGTATCAGCGGCGCAGATCATATATCTCATTGGCAAGCCGTGCGAACTGCTGTATCGACAGAGTCTCTCCCCGCTGCATTTCTTCTATGCCGGCCTTGTCCAGCAGCAGCCGGACCTGGTCCTTGCCAATGCCGATATAGCCGGCGTTGCTCAACGCATTCAGAAGTGTTTTCCGTCTCTGACCGAACGCCGCTTTTACTACCTTAAAGAAAAGGTCCCTGTCCTTTAGCTCAACCGGCGGCGTTTTGTACAGATCCAGCCTGACGACCGTCGAATCGACGCCCGGCCGGGGTGTAAAGCAATCCGGCGGTACATCCGTTATGACCGTCGGCCTGGAATAGTACCCTACCGATACCGAGAGGGCTCCATAGTCCTTGCCTCCCGGTTTTGCCATCATCCTGGCCGCCACTTCCTTCTGCACCATGATAACCATACACTCGGCTTCAAGGCCGTCTTCGAGCAGCTTCATTATGACAGGCGTCGTTATATAGTACGGCAGGTTCGCGACGACCTTCAGCGAACGCAGCGTGCCGTCGGGAGAAGTCATAAACGGCGCCAGCTCTTTCTTCAGGTCCAGCCTGAGTATATCGGCATTTATTATATGGACATTGCGGTACCCGATGAGCAGGTCGTGCAGCACCTGCACCAGCCGCTTGTCGATCTCCACGGCCACCACACAGCCCGCATCCTCGGCCAGATATGATGTAAGGCTACCGAGGCCGGGGCCTATCTCGAGCACTGTATCATTTGGCGTAAGTTCGGCAGCCTCTGCTATCTTTTGCAGCACCCAGCCGTCTGTCAGAAAATTCTGGCCCAATGACCTGGACGGATGTATGTTGAGTTTCCTGAAGATGCTTTTGATATCTGCTTCCATGCCTTTTCCTTTCTGCGGCTACTGATCATTCAGTATGTATACCCTGACTTTTTTGACGCCGAAGCGGTCCACATACTCCTGCGAGTCATAATAGAGGTCGATCTTGTTGCCTTTTATCGCGCTTCCCACGTCTCCTGCTATGCAGAATCCGTAATCCGGCGTATTTTTATCCAGTATCTCAACATACAGCTTGGTATACAGCGGTATTACCTTGGGATCCACCGCTATTACGCCCTTTCTGGCCTTCATTCCCGTGGCGGTTATCCCGAACAACGGATGGTCCGGCGCTTTGCCCGTATCCTTGAGTGATGCGGTATAAGCCGTGGCTTTCATATCCAGGACTTTGCTGTACCGTACCACTTCACCTCTTGAAGTTCTGAAATTCAGCACCGTGCCATACTCGATTATCATGTTCACAGGATTCTGCAATATGGTCTCGCTTACCAGCTGCTTTGTGACCTGTACCCCGTCTTCGCTTACCACCTTGTATACCTTTTGGAGTACGCCTTCCCTGCCTTCCTGGTATACCCGCTCGGTTCCCTCATCCATCATTTTGTTCGGCCTTCTGTGCACTACAAAAGGTATTTCTTCCGTCTCGCTTACATAGTCCTCCGATACCCTTATGATCCTCAGTTCCATACCGCTCGTGATCCTGTCTTCCATGGACGCGCCTGCGAGCCTGTCTTTGCTCCCTGGCTTTACGGGGCTGTCTTCGAACATCTCCTCCACGGTATCCCTGTATGTCATGACCTCTGTCCTCTTGTTGTCGGCTGTAATATAAACCGGTACCGCTCTTTTTATGTACAGTTCATTGGATTTTGCCGTCTGCAGTTTCGTATCAGCCGAAGCACTGACATAATCATACTCTGCCACTTCAATGCCGAGCTGATCCAGCGCTTCTCCAAAGGTATTTTTCATTGTCCTGAAGGAGATGACGCTGCCATTGTCATTTATAACGACATCCTTCTCAAGCCACGAGAAAACGCCGTACCCTGCGCCGGACGACAAAACCGCGGCGGCCGCAATCAACAGCAGGTGCCTCTTCAGTGAAAAAAACCTTTTAAAGCTTCTGACAAGTGTCAACAACCAAAAAAACCTCCTGTAAAAATATTGCTAAAGGACTGCAAGCTATTTTATTCCAATCCGGTTTGTTTGTCAAATTTATTACCATAATGTTCCTACTAACATGATTATACACATACTTTTGGGGATTTATACCAGGGCAGGCGATTGCGCCGGATATGACAAAAGATGCTGACGATGCGGTGGTCTATGCCGCCGGCTCTGCATAATGCAAAAGGAGCTGTATTCATACAGCTCCAGGGGTGCAGGCCGGCGAAAATAAAGCTGCGGACGATCAGTAATCCATCCCGCTCATCGGGAAATACTGGCTGCCCGCAGAAGGCAAAGCGCCCATGCCGTAAGGCGGATACATATTGCTGCCCGGTATTCCCGCCATTGGTCCGCCGGTTATTGACGGCACTGATCCTCCTCCGGTATACGGCATCATATCATCAGCAGCCGGTCCCGCCCCGAAAGGCATTGCGCCGTTCATCGCATTCATTCCCATTAGATTTGCCCCATATATCATCGGGCATTGCAGATTCATCAGGTATGGACAGCAAATTATCGGTATCTGCTGCATCATAGGCATAACTCCATAAGGACCGGGCTGTACCGGCATTTTGTTCGCAGGAGCTCCGCCTTCCGCAGACTGTGCCGCCATTTTATCCTGTACCGTTTGCGCCGGCAGCGTACCAGGCATTGCCTGCATCGACGGCAAATCGGATACGGTCTTTGATGAAAGGACATCGGCAGCCTTTTCAGGCGATACGCCGGAAACAGTTTTTTCGGGTGATGTTTTTGGAACTTCCTTGGCAGCGGATTCTTTTTGAAGTGTCTGTGCAGGCGACGTCCCAGGCGCAGCCTTCAGATTTTGTTTAGGGCCGATATACGGCATCGTACCTCCGGGCACGGCATTGGAAATATCCTTCATCCTTCTATCTTCCTTCATATAATGATTCCTCCGGTTTGGGTGCATTCAGTATCATTATATGAGGCCGATAATATTATGTGAGGCTTTTTATGTCGATTGGGACACGATCAGTAAATATTGATGGAAGATATGATGAAACCCTTTTTTTCTTTTGAATAGTCCAGCTTTACATATATCTCGTTTTCGCCTTCGGCAAAGCGGGAAACGGATTCGTCCGCATTTTCCGCGAGCCCGACGTTCAGCGTTACATCCAGATAGATCTCGCCGTTGCTGGAACCCCTGTACCTGTCCACTCTTACTTCCGTGATCTCTATTTTTTGCACAGTGGATTCCATCTGCTCGACATAGGCGCTGAGGCTTATGTTCCTGTCTTTCTGCGGGACCCCCTCAAACTCGATGGCGTACGCTTCGTCAAAACTGCCGCTGTTCAGCGCCTCAACCCACGAAACGACCGGCTCAGACAGGAACTGTATGTCTGCATTTTCCTTCAGTATGTTTATAAGGTCGATTTTTGCCTTGAGTTCCGTTTCTTCCTGGAGCTTTTCACTTGCCACCTGCTCCTTTTCCTTCTGCAGCCTGTCGATTTCAGCCTTGTACTGCTCGATCTGATTGCCCAGGCTTTTTACTTCGTCTTCAAGTGTGCCTATTTCCCTCTTTTGGACACTTATGCTGGCGCTGTAGCTTGCATTGACAGATTCGAGATTCTTAATCTCCGCCAGCTTGCTTTCCCTGTCCCACAGCAGGTAGTTGAACGCGATAAATACAGCGATCAGAAGGGCAAATATCATTACGAGGAAAAACTTTTTCATATCACACCACCGGATCGATTTTTATGGGATGCCGAACAATCTCTTCGCATTGGCTGTAGTGGTTTCACAAATGTACTCAAAAGGTTTGCCTTTGATTTTGGCTATTTTCTCTGCCACGAACTTCACGTACGCAGGTTCGTTCCTCCCGCCCCTGTGCGGTTCCGGGGCCAGATACGGGGAATCCGTCTCGATCAGCAGCATATCGTCGGGAACATACTTTATCACTTCCAGCAGTTTCCTTGCGTTTCTGAACGTGGCAGGCCCGGCTATCGAGATCATGAAACCCAGGTCCAGGACCTCTCTGGCCATCTCCACGCTGCCGCTGAAACAGTGCAGGACCCCGCCTGCATCTTTTGCGCCCTCGCTTTTGAGTATATTGAGCGTATCCTCATGGGCATCCCTGTCATGGACGATAACAGGCAGCTTCAGTTCCCCTGCAAGCGATATCTGTTTTGCAAACCAGGTCTTTTGTACATCACGGGGTGAATTGTCATAATAGTAATCGAGACCTATCTCGCCGATAGCGACTACTTTCGGATATGATGCAAATTCCTTCAGTACTGATATGATGCTGTTGTTCTGGTTGACCGCGTCGTGCGGATGTATCCCCACGGCGGCGTATAAAATGTCGTATTTCTGGGTCAGCGAAATATTCTCAACAGACGAGGCCACATTTTCAGACGCTGTCAGTATATATCCGACCCCGTTTTCCTTTGCCCCTGATATAACCTTGTCCAGATCGCCGACAAACTGTGTGTCATAAAGATGCGCATGCGTGTCAAACAACATATAAACCTCGCGTAAGCTTACCGGTACTTGCCTTTATTATATCTTATTATCCCGGATACTGCAACAAAGCCGCCTGCAACTGTATTCAGGCGGCCTGTGATCCGTTGTCCCCGGCGATATCCGGCTGATCCCTGAGCAATAGTTCCAGATGTCTGCCGGTCAATGCTCAGGATACTTTTGACCCGCTGCTTATTTCACCGTCAAGCGTAGCGATGACCAGATCATTATCATTCGATGCAGCGAGGATCATTCCCTGCGACTCCACTCCTCTCAGCCTGGCAGGCTTGAGATTTGCCACCAGTATGACCGATTTGCCGATGAGGCTTTCAGGGGTGTAATGTTTTGCTATACCGGACACAACCTGCCTGGTCTCGCTGCCAAGCTCCAGTTTCAGTTTCAGGAGTTTGTCCGACCCTTCTATTTTTTCGGCATCGAGTACTTTTGCCACCCTGAGATCCAGTTTCGCAAAATCTTCTATCGTTATGAAGCCGCTCGTTCCGTCTGTATTTTTGTCATCAGCTTTGCCTGCTCCGGCGGCATTACGGGCACCTGCATCCTTGCAGCCTTCGGCCTGACCGGAACCTGAAGCTTTGCCGCTGTCTCCGGAAGTATCCTGTCCGCCTTGTGCATGCCCGCTGCTTGCTGCGCTTTCCTTTCCTTTTGCCGACATTGTCTCAAGTTCCTCGAGTTCCTTTTTCATGTCTATCCTCGGGAAAAGTGCCTCGCCTTTTTGGACCGCCGCGCCGGCAGGATAGCCGCCCCACTGCTTCGCGCTGTCCCATGCGGTGGCAGCGCTGTCCGAAATACCAAGCTGTTCCCACATCTTGGCCGGAGTCTCGGGCATGAACGGCTGTATGAGGATAGACACGATCCTCAGGCTCTCTGCAAGGTTGTACATGACGGCGGCGAGGCGTGGTTTGCTTTCTTCGGATTTCGCCAGCACCCATGGCATCGTTTCATCGATGTATTTATTCGCCCTCGATATGGCCTTCCAGATTTCTGCCAGCGCGGTGCTGAACTGGAACTTGTCCATAAGCTCCTCCACCGTATACGGCAGTTTTGCAAAAGTGTCCCTCAGGTCGCTGTCGTATTCCCCTTCTTCCCTCTGTCCAGGTATGGTGCCTCCGAAGTATTTTTCTATCATGGCGACAGTCCTGTTAAGGAGGTTGCCGAGGTCATTGGCAAGATCCGAATTGATCCTCTGGATCAGCGATTCGTTGGAGAATACGCCGTCCGATCCGAAGGGGACTTCCCTGAGGAGGAAATACCTTATCGGATCCAGGCCGTACTTGTTGATCAGTATGACCGGATCGACCACATTCCCCTTGGATTTGGACATCTTGCCGCCTTCCAGCAGAAGCCAGCCATGGCCGAACACCTGCTTCGGCAGCGGCTCGTCGAGAGCCATCAGCATCGCCGGCCATATGATCGTATGGAACCTGACTATCTCCTTGCCCACCAGGTGGACATCCGCAGGCCAGTATTTGCGGTAGGCGGAATCGTCATCCGAAAGGTAGCCCAGCGCCGTTATGTAGTTTGAAAGCGCGTCTATCCACACATAGACCACATGCTTTTCGTCAAATGTCACCGGGATGCCCCAGTTGAACGTCGTCCTCGATACGCAGAGATCTTCCAGGCCCGGCAGCAGGAAGTTGTTAAGCATCTCGTTGCGCCTCGACACGGGCTGGATGAAATCGGGGTTCTCTTCTATATACTTTATCAGCCTGTCCTGGTATTTTGACAGCCTGAAGAAATAGCTCTCTTCCCTGGTAAGCTCGACTTCTCTGCCGCAGTCGGGACATTTGCCGTCCTTCAGCTGCGTTTCTGTCCAGAATGATTCGCACGGCGTGCAGTACCAGCCTTCATATTCGCTTTTATAAATATCGCCCTGGTCGTAAAGTTTTTTGAATATCTTCTGCACGGTGACCTCATGCTCTTTGTCGGTCGTCCTTATAAACTTGTCGTTGGTGATCTTCATCAGTTTCCAGAGCTCTTTTATGCCGGCAACTATTTCATCCACATACTGCTTCGGAGTCACGCCTTTCTCCTCGGCTTTGCGCTGTATTTTCTGGCCATGTTCGTCTGTTCCGGTGAGGAACATCACGTCATAGCCACGGAGCCTCTTGTACCTCGCGATCGCATCTGCAGCCACGGTTGTATATGAATGCCCTATGTGCAGCTTGTCACTCGGATAATATATTGGTGTGGTGATATAAAAAGTTTTCCTTTCCATCTCATTGCCTCCATGTCCCTTTTAGCTTACGGTTTGCCTCAATATTTAATATAACCGGCCTCTAACCATTTCAGACTTTATTTTAATATACATTTTGGACATATATTTTTCAAGTGATATTTGGTACCGGCGGAATATATCACCGGGACGGAAAATAAAATCTAAACAGATCGGTGAAGGGAGCCGGGCCCATGGGAAAGCTGACCGAAACTGCCGCATTTTATGCAAAATTCGCAGGCAGGGTGCTGCCCGAAGCGTGCAGGCAGCGCAGCCGCGTCGGGGAAGAACTGGGGCACTGCCTGCCTGTTCCCCTCCCCAGCACGGATGAAACGGAAGAAGACCCGCTGTCAGGGATGTTTGCCGTCAGGCAGGCATGCTGCTTCTTATTCTCGATATGCCCGGGCGCCGATTACAGGGATCTTGTTCCATTCATATCATCGCTCCATCTCATTGCCGTAACCCTGGAAAAATACAGGAAAAAAAAGAACATAACAGACGAAAAGGAAATCCGCGACCTTTTAGGGTGCCTTTCGGCAGCGGCAGATCCTTCGAGGAACCTCCCGCAGTCGGGTATCCCCGGGATCCTTGCATGCAATATGCAGGATGCGGATACAGGACGCCGGGATACACATGCTAAAAACCGACCGCCACTGATGTGCCACGCGGAACAGTGCAGGCTCAAGCTGGCTGTCCTTCCCTCATACACACAGGTTTCGGCCAAAATAAAAAAGTACATGCAGATGTACATAGACGTACAGTCATACAGGCATTATCCTCCAATCATCAGCATGGACCTGCTTAAAACATGGAGCAGCAACTATCTCAAACGCTACCGCGACATTTCCTGCTGGGAACTGTGCGCTGCAGCCGATTCTTTCCTGGGGATCGCGGCAATGTTTGCGGCCGCATCCGTTCCGGACATCACGGAAGAAGAGGTGCTCCTGCTGGATGAGTTCTGTTTCCCGTGGCTCTGCGGTTTTTGCTCGATGCTCGGTTCGGTGGTCAGTTTAAGGATGTGGCCTGATTCGGACGGACTGAACTTCTCTTCATTCTACAAAAGCCTTAAGGAATGTGAAGAAAGGCTCATCTTTTTCGCAGAAAACACCGGGGCTGCCTGCCTGAAACTCAGGAACAGCAGCCTTTACCTGCTCATAATGAAAGCCGCCGCAGGGCTTTACCTGTCTGATCCCGAAGCAGGTTTCGGAATGCTGCGTCTTACCGTGTCGAACATAGTCCGGAAAACATCGCTGCGTCCATACCGTTATGCCGGTTCCCTGCTGCGCGCCCTCCGCCTGCTTTAAACGGGGACGTTCCTTCAAATTACCCGTCCGCCGAAAGCCGGACGGCTCCTGCATTCCGGCTTTATTAGCCGAATAAAAGATAAACAGCGAATGGCAGGGGACAGTTCTTCACTTAACAAGGACGTTAACCAAACCCGTACCTGGAACGCTGCCCGGATCCCTACCTGCCGAAAACCAGCGCGCATATGAACGCCGACGCGACTGCGCTGACGCCGTCCGCGATCAGTGCCGCCGCCAGTGTATATCTTATATTCCTGACGCCGACAGAGCCGTAGTAGACTGCAAGAGTATAGAAGATGGTCTCGGTAGATCCGAGCATCGTGCATGCCACTCTTCCCACGTATGAATCCGGGCCGTATTTGCTGATTATATCTGAGACGATCGCCAATGACGCACTGCCTGAAACCGGCCTCATCAAGACGAGTGGGAGAGCTTCCGACGGTATACCAAGCAGCGAAGCCGCCGGAGCCAGCAATCCGACAACGACGTCCAGCGCTCCTGACGCCCTGAAGACGCCTATGGCCGTAAGGATCCCAACCAGCGACGGCATTATCCTGGCCATGGTCGTGATCCCCTCGGCGGCGCCTTCTGTGAAAGCCTCGAATATTTTGACTTTCCGGATAAGGCCCGCGCCAAGTATAACCAGGATAACCACAGGAAGTATGTACATGGATATGGCAGCAAATATCGAGGATTTCATACCGTCGTCAACCTGTCCCCGTTTTTCCTCCTGTTCCTGCGCTCGTTCCTGTCCGCAGCCGCGTTTCCGTTCTTATCCCTGTGCCCATTTCCGCTTAAAAACCTGAACTGACCCTGCCTCCATTACCGCAGCTGTCTCTCTGGCGATCATAAACTTTCCTGTTACCCGAACCGGGTCCGATCCTGATACCGGGACCGGATCCTTTCCCGCTTCCTGGGCCGCGCCCGATACCAGCTCCATTTATTCCGGCATGGTACAGCCCGTTTCGCGTTGCCGAACCGGATCCTGCATTCCGTGGCCTGCCGTGCCTGGCATATGCATTCGGCAGGGGCATCTCTGTATTTCGGGCCGATGCCGCGCCGGCATTCGATAAAGCAGGCATTCCGGCCTTCCACGCCAGCATCAGCACTTTAGCTGCCAGTATCCCGGCAAACGCAGCGCATAGTGAAGCCGCCCATATGCACGGTATGATCCCGGCCGGGGCTACAGAACCGGCATTGCTCCTCAACGCTATCACAGCTGTCGGTATAAGCTGCAGGGCTGATGTGTTCAGCACAAGGAACATGCACATGGCGTCGGTGGCAGTATCCTTTTTCCTGTTCACCTTTTGCAATTCTTCCATAGCCTTTATCCCAAATGGCGTGGCAGCATTGCCCAACCCCAGGAAATTTGCCGACAGGTTCATGACGATGGCGCCCATGGCTTTATCGTTGCCGTCAAGATCCGGAAAAACCGGCCTGAGAATGAATTTTGCAGCTTTCGCTATAAAATTTATCAATCCGCTTTTTTCCATTATCTTCATCAGGCCGGACCAGAGACACATGATCCCGAGCAGCCCAAGGCCCAGTTCCACGGCCTTGCCGGCCGAATCGAAGGCTGCTTTGGTCACTTCGCCGACCCTGCCGTTTATGATGCCTGCCAGGAGACCGACGGCCAGCAGCCCCGCCCAGATATAATTCATATACTGCCTCCTCACAATTTCCAACCGGTCAATTATTTATATTGAGAATGCTGTTCCAAAATTACAGGAAATTGTACCCGAAACTGCCAAACACGATGTCGAATTTTGCATAATATTTTCTTTCGGTTTTTCCAGCAGATTTTACGGTTTTGCAAACCGCGAAAAAACGCGATTCTTATGTAATGAAAATATTCCCATTTCTCAAACTTGCTTTGGTTCCGGGCTTTGACCGATCACAGCGTATTGTTTTCACTTAATTTTCCATAACAATTTTTTGAATATATATAAAATAATTGTTGACTCAAACTGGAATTTATGCTAGTATATTTTTATAAAAGAATGTCGAAATATGTTAGTAAAGGAGGAAAGAGTATGAAATCCACCGGAATAGTAAGAAAAGTTGACGAGCTTGGTAGAGTAGTCCTCCCGATCGAATTGAGGAGAACACTTGATATAGCCGAGAAGGACGCACTTGAAATATATGTCGATGGATCTACGATCATATTGAAGAAATATGAACCGGCATGTATCTTCTGCGGCGACGCCAAAGACGTCACTACTTATAAGGGTAAGAATATCTGCCCGAACTGCATGAAAGAACTCAGGAAGCAATAATCAATTCGGTAAAGTTACACATATTCACAGAGAAATACATTGCACAAACAGTGTGCAAAATGTACAGACACTAAGCATCCAAAAATAGAGAAGCCCGGCTTTGCAGTCGGGTTTTTGTTTTACTGCCTCCCCCCGTCTTTCCCCAGAAGGCTGTTGTACACATCCCTTTTGCTGATTCCCCGGTCTTCCGACACTTTTTTCATTGCTTCTTTCCTGTCGAGCCCGCTGTCCATGTACATCCTGACGTGTTCCTCTATACTGACCTCTTCCCAGCTTTTTATTTCTTCTTCATGCAGTCCGTGTTCGTCCGCGCCCTCCAGGATGATGACGAATTCGCCTTTCGGGGGTTCGTTCCCGTACCTGGCAATAGCCTCGTCAAGCGTGGTCCGCCAGACCTCCTCGAACTTCTTGGTCAGTTCCCTTGCAATCGCAATACGCCTGTTGCCAAGTAAATCCCTTAGGTCCTTCAGCGTATGTATGAGCTTGTGAGGCGCTTCATAGAACACCATGGTCCTGGTTTCCCTGCTGATGGATCCGAGTCTCTCACGCCTTACCCGTTTGTTCATCGGCAGGAAACCTTCGAACACGAACCTGCCTGACGGAAGTCCGGACAGTACGACCCCGGCGATGACCGCTGCAGGCCCGGGAACCATCGTGACCGGTATGCCTTTGCTGACTGCGAGCCTGACAAGGTCCTCTCCCGGATCGGAAATCCCCGGGGTCCCCGCATCCGACACCAACGCTACATTTTTCCCTTCGAGAAGCCGGCTGATCAGGTAATTCCCCTTTTCGACCTTATTGTGCTCATAATAGCTCACAAGGGTGTTCCTGATTCCAAAATGGTTGAGCAGTTTAAGGGTCTGCCGTGTATCCTCGGCAGCGATGATGTCGGCCTCTCTCAGTATTCTGAGGGCCCTGAGCGTTATATCTTCAAGGTTTCCTATGGGTGTTGCCACCAAATACAACGTACCTGTATTTCCCAATGTTTTCTCTGCCTTTCAGCCGGGTCCCGTTTCAGGCATCCCGGGGT
>ENA-UPAD01001984-UPAD01001984.1-bioreactor-metagenome-genome-assembly--contig:-NODE-1984-length-17540-cov-482.578381_pt1 | contig 17540 bp, 15 predicted proteins | sample MGYA00238179_ERZ772710 | MGnify/ENA primary metagenome ERZ772710 (study PRJEB29004, sample SAMN07631245) | bioreactor metagenome | isolation source: Switchgrass digestor | place: USA: Dartmouth...
TTCGCCTCAGGCGCAGTCAGGCTCTTAAGGGCTTCCAGCGTTTTTTCCGTTTTGTATTCCTGTATGAAGCCAAGGACCGCATTGAGGATGACAATTGCGATTATCGTGACGGCTTCGGTTATTTCTCCCATAAATGCGGAAATTACGGTGGAGACCATGAGTATTATGACCATTATGTCGGTAAATTGGCTCAGCATCAACTTTACAGGCGAAACTTTCTTCTTTTCGGTCAGCAGGTTCAGGCCGTACTCCAGAAGCCTCCGTTCAGCCTCCCTGCTGCTCAGGCCCAAGGCTGCCTCCGTATCTTTACGCATCATCATTCGAGTATTCTGCCCACGCAAGTAAGACACCCCTTTTCTTCCGCCGGAATAGTTTCGTCTATGTCCTATTTCTATTCAAAAGCGGCATGGATTAGACCATGCCGCTTCATGCGGAAAAGTGACAAATTACAGGGTTGTCCTGCCATATGCGTCATTAAGTTGTCTCAAACCGTGAAGGAATCATATGGAAATCCTGAAGATATGATCATTAGAGAATAACTCGGATATGGATCATTCCAGGACTATTCATACATACGCTGCCCGCAGTATACTCATTCTGTTTGCAGTATACTTATACTCCGAATACTTCTATTTCAAGTATGCTTCTATTCCTCGTATACTTCCCTGACGCCTTCGATGGCCTGCAGTTCATTCAGTGTCTGCACATCCATGGCGCCACCGGGCAGCTTTACGAGCAGTTTTATCATCTGGGTGCCGTCCTTGCTTTTATATAACTGGATATTCTTGATCTCGATGCTGCTTTTCTCGAGAAGATTGGTCACAATCCCTACCTGGCCGGTGATATTCTCGGATTCGATTATGATCGTCCTGAACCTGTTCCTCCTCGAAAAACGCCTTTCCGCCTTTTTAAGCGTGATAAGGGTTATGAATATCAATATCGTCGCTATCACGGCTCCCAGGTAGAAGCCGCATCCGACCGCTATGCCGACACATGAGACTGCCCACAGGCTCGCTGCCGTCGTAAGTCCCCTGACATTGACGCCATCGCGTATGATAGTGCCGGCGCCAAGGAAGCCTATGCCGCTTATGACCTGGGCGCCCAGCCTCGCAGGGTCCACCGCTGAAATGGAATACCTCCTGACCATATATTCTGAAGTAGCCATGACCAGTGCTGCTCCCGCACACACGAGTATATGCGTCCTGAAGCCGGCAGGCCTGTTGGTGTGTTCTCTTTCGTAGCCGATAAACCCGCCCAGCAGCACCGCAAGCAGCAGTCTGGCCGCCATTTCCAGTTCGAAAGGCATTGAACCACCTCAGCTTCTGAATACTTTTCTCGGTATATAGAGTCTGAAATTGTTCAGCATCTTTTCAGTGGGCTCGAAAATGACCAATGTCCTTTCTCCGTTGTAATTGAGCGTGATAAAGTACGCATCCGGCGAATCGATGGAACTTGAAGCGTCGATCCGGTTTTTTATGTTCTGCACCGACTGGTCGAAATGGCTGCTCTTTACCGGAGATACTATGTCGAATTCCTTGCAGTTGGCGCTGAATATCCTTTTTCTCTTCCTTTTGGACACTATCATGTCGATATCCAGGTCGCCGTTGGTCACTATATATTCATATTCGATATTTCGCGAAGTTATCACTCTGTACCCCAGGTATGCTGCGACGGCCGCGAGCACCAGGCTCAGCCCGAGCTGTATCAGTATCGGTATCGAAAGGGCCAGCAGTATCAGCAATGCCGATCCGATGACGGCCCCTATCGTGATAAGGTGATCAGTAAGAGTCTTCTTCCTGGTCACGAGCTTCTCCATAAAAGTATCCATCCGAAATCCTCCCGCCTGGCATCTAAATTAGTGTAACAGGTAATTCTGATTGTATCATACCATTAATCGATTAACAATATTTCAGTGTTTAACCGTTCATTTGCCGTATATGTCGATGACCACGACCTCAGGAGGGTTGAATATCCTTGGGAGCCAGGGGTCATATGAAACTCCCCTGCTGACCACATGCGTCATGCTTCCATGGCGGTACACGCCCCCTGCGTATTTTGGGAACCATCCCTGGTCCGGCGCGTACAATCCGTTCAGGATAAAAGGTATCCTGACCTGTCCTCCGTGGGAATGTCCGGACAGTACCAGGTCAAAGCTGAATTCCGTGTATGTGTTTACGCGTTCCGGCCGGTGGGACAGCAATATCTTATATCCGGGTTCATCAGCAAGACCGTCGAATGCCTCATGCATCTCCTGCTTCCAGTCATAGCCCGTACCCTTTTCGAGTTTGATGTCAGGGTCGTCGACGCCGCAAACGATGAGCCTTGCGCCATTGACCGCGATCGTCGCGGAACTGTGTTCCAGCACGGTTGCTCCGTATCTCCTTATCATACCTTTGATCTCCCCGATCTCATGGGACCAGCATTCATGGTTCCCGGAAACATAGAAAACGGGAGCGGCGTCCCTGATGCCGGCAATGAGCATCTCTGTTCCGGTATGAGGAGCATCTTCGTCGGCTATATCCCCGGCAAGAGCGATCAGATCAGGCTTTTGCCTCTTTATCAGGTTTACAAGGTGTTCCTGGTTTTCCCCATATATACTGCTGTGCAGGTCGGCGATCAGCACTATCCTCACGTTCTGCCCGGGATCCAGTTTACCGGTGCCTATCCTGTATTTCCTTATTACCAGGCCGTCGTAGAAAGCAGCAAATACGGTCATGATGAAAAGGCCTGCGGCTATGAGTACGATAGCCCATATTTTCTTTTTTGCTCTCCTGCCGGTTTTGCTTTCATTTTCGATTTTGCTGTCGTTTCTGATCCCGCTGTCTATTTCTGCTCCGCCTCCTTATACTGTCATTCTGCATTCACGGTGTGCCATCTGCCCTCTGCAAGGAACTTCTCAGCCTTGTCTTCCGCATTTTTCACAATATGCTCCGGATAGCCTATGACTTTGAGCAGTTTTATCGCATTATGCGTCGTCGATTTCCCTGGATGCAGCCTATATTCGAACTTTATTTCATCGCCTTCGTATTTCTCAGTGAAATGATAATTGTCATACAGGTTTTTCAGTATCTCCGCAAGCTCGATATCATGAGTTGCGGCAATAAGGATACAGTTCCCGCCGGCGAAATGCCTAAGTATCTCGGTGGAAGCGGCTATCCTCTCGATGGTGTTCGTTCCTCTCAGCACCTCGTCAATGACGCACAGCAGCGGTACCGGGCCTCCCAGGTTGTCCAGTATCCTTTTCAGCGAGTTGATCTCGGCTATATAATAACTCGTGCTGCTTTCGAGGTCATCCTTCAACGCCATTGACGTGAAAACTTTAAAATAGCAGGAACGGTATCCGCGGGCGACACAGGTGTATATGGTCTGTGCCAGGATGGCATTTATGGCTGCGGTCTTCAGGAAAGTCGACTTGCCGGATGCATTCGAACCGGTGATCAGTACCGGTCTCACAGCATCAATGGAATTCGCAACAGCATTTTCTATCAGGGGATGGCAGGCATCCCTGAAAGAAAGCGACGCCGGCTTTGCCCCGTCACTAGTATAAAGCGCGGGTACGGTCCAGAAGTCCAGCGATTCCCTGTATGAAGCGGCAGATACCATGCTGTCGAGGTACCCTATGGTCTCATACATTTCGCGGAGCACCTGTTTATGGGCATATATGGTCTTAAGGAGCCTCCCGAAAGCGATAAGCTCCAGGAGGAACATCGACTTGAGCGGCTCGAAAACCATGTAATCGCCGGTCTGGTAAAAAAGCTGGTAGAAAGAATTTATGCTGAAGGATCTCATTTCCCCCGACAGGTCCCCCAGCCTGGCGGCATAGTCCTTTATACCGGGAATTTCGGCTGCTGCGATCTTTTTGGAGCACCTTATCATATCGACCAGGTAACAGAGACCGGCCAGATAGATCTCGTACTCGCTTTTTGCCTTGTTGTAAACCAACATATTGAATATGAACAATCCGACAATTGCCGCAAACCCGAAGGAAACATCGATGGCCATGAGAAGCGGCGAAAAGAGCAGCGCCGCTGCCTGCAGGACATATCTCCCGTATTTGAACGTGACAGGCTCGCCGAAGAAATATTCGTAAACCTGCGCATGCCTTTTCTTCCCCAGCGCGGCCAGTATCTTCCGGAGTTCCAGGCACTCATCGGGATTCGTCCTGAAATACTCAATGAGACGGCCCCGCTCCATGAGTTCGGATCCGTCAAATACCGGCCTTCTCAACAGGGAATACAGGATCTCCTCGCCAACAGTGGACTGCGTGTTGTTGATCCTCATAAAAATCCTGTCCATGTCCAGATCATTCCACGTAATATCATCAACGAGGAAATCTCCGCCGCTGTTGCGGCTCAATTCCCTGAAGAAGCCGGCTATGGCTTTCATGTCGGTGTCCTTGTACTTACCCTCAGGGGCCCTGCCCCACTGCCCTACGAGTTCCTGCTCCAGTTTCCTTACCCTGCGCTTGTTTTTGGCGTACCCGGATATGATTATTGCTAAAACAGCCATGATACCGGCTGCTATGTAAAAAATCCGATCGTTCATCGCTCTTTCCTTTCCTGTCCGCCGAATATGCCGTATAAGCTTTTTCTTTAAATATACCATACATCAGGAAAAATTGTCTGTAAGCAAACCGCCGGGCGCGGATTACACGGCCTGACGCGGCATCTGCGCAAACACGGTATAATGATGATGCGAATGAATCCATATGCAATCCCACATAAAAAGGGGTGTCCCGGAGGTTCTTCACCGGGGGCACCCCTTTTCAGCCTTGTAATCCGTTCTGTTGTCGACCCATGCAGCGTATTCTGCGGGCAGCCTGTTTTTAGTACATTCCGCCCATTCCGCCGCCGCCTGCAGGCATCGGAGGCTCTTTCTCCGGTTTGTCTGCTACCACGCTCTCGGTGGTGAGCACCATAGAGGCTATGGATGCGGCATTCTGGAGGGCAGTCCTTGTGACCTTGGTAGGATCGACGATACCTGCCTTGATCATATCGACGTACTCTTCCTTCAGTACATCGAAGCCTACGCCGACCGGGCTGTTCTTGACCTTATCGACGATGACGGAGCCTTCGAGTCCGGCATTGGCTGCGATCTGCCTTACAGGCTCCTCAAGGGCTTTCAGTATGATCTGTACGCCAGTCTTTTCGTCTCCATGGACTTCATTAAGCAGCTTTGCAACCTTCGGTATAGCGTTTACATATGCCGTACCGCCGCCTGCAACGATACCTTCTTCCACTGCAGCCTTCGTTGCGGCAAGAGCATCCTCGATGCGGAGCTTCTTTTCCTTCATTTCCACTTCCGTTGCAGCGCCGACCTGTATAACGGCTACGCCGCCTGCCAGTTTCGCGAGTCTCTCCTGGAGTTTCTCCTTGTCGAAATCGGAAGTGGTCTCTTCGATCTGGTTCCTGATCGAGCTGATCCTCTTCTTGATCTCTTCCGGCTTGCCTGCGCCGTCGACGATAATGGTGTTTTCCTTCTGGACCTTGACCTGTCTTGCCCTGCCAAGCTGAGAAAGCTTGACTTCCTTCAGATCCAGTCCAAGCTCGTCGGAAATCACCTGGCCGCCGGTCAGAATAGCTATATCTCTGAGCATTTCCTTCCTTCTGTCGCCAAAGCCGGGAGCTTTGACAGCAACAGAGATGAATGTGCCGCGGAGCTTGTTGAGCACCAGGGTCGTCAGCGCTTCACCTTCAACGTCTTCCGCGATTATCAGCAGTTTCTTGCCTGCCTGTACTATCTGCTCGAGGAGCGGCAGGAGATCCTGTACGTTGCTGAGCTTCTTGTCGGTAATGAGGATGTACGGATCATCGAGGATAGCTTCCATCTTGTCAGTATCGGTTACCATGTATGCGGAAATATATCCCCTGTCGAACTGCATACCTTCGACTATTTCAAGGCTCGTACCCATGGTCTTGGCTTCCTCGACAGTGATGACGCCGTCATTTGTGACCTTCTCCATGGCGTCCGAGATCAATTCGCCGATGTATTCGTCGTTTGCAGATATAGCAGCGACTCTTGCTATGTCTTCCTTGCCCTGGATCTTCCTGCTGTTTTCCTTTATAGCATCAACTGCCACCTCTACTGCCCTTGCAAGACCTTTTTTGAGTATCATCGGGTTTGCGCCGGCAGCCACGTTCTTCATGCCTTCCCTGATTATAGCCTGGGCAAGCAGGGTCGCTGTGGTCGTACCGTCACCTGCAACGTCGTTGGTCTTTGTTGCTACTTCCTTGACGAGCTGAGCGCCCATGTTTTCGAATTTGTCTTCAAGTTCTATTTCCTTAGCAATTGTAACACCGTCATTGGTAACAACAGGGGTCCCGAATTTCTTGTCGAGGACTACGTTCCTGCCCTTCGGTCCGAGAGTTACCTTAACCGTATCAGCCAGCTGGTTTACGCCTCTTTCCAGCGCGCGCCTGGCATCTTCCGAGAATTTGATTTCCTTTGCCATATGTTTTATGCCTCCTTGTCCGCTAATAATTTATTGAACCAAACAAACGATCCGGGGATCATTCCACTTTCGCCAGGATATCACTCTGTTTGAGGATCGTGTACTCCACGTCGTCGATCTTTACTTCGGTTCCTGCATATTTGCTGATAAGTACCTTGTCGCCGACTTTCACTTCCATCTTGATCTCTCTGCCCTTGTCGTCATAGCCGCCGGGTCCGACTGCCACGACTTCGGCAACCTGCGGCCTTTCCTTGGCACTGCCGGGAAGTACGACGCCGCCCTTGGTAACTTCTTCGGTTTCAAGCATTTTGATAACGACTCTTTCACCCAATGGCTTTATTGTCATAAAGTATACCTCCTGTTATATTTTTTCGCACTTTATTAGCACTCACTAATGTTGAGTGCTAATCGTACTAATTATATTATATAATACCCATTTTTTAATCAAATATGCGGATTTTCTAAAATGTGCCGCTTTTGGGCCGATATTTTAAATTACATGGATAATCCGCCTTGTTTCACCGTTTTTCATTCTTACGCTCTGTTTTTCAGTTCATCGAATACATCGGACAGTGACATCCCTCTCTCTGCGAGGAGGACCATTATGTGATAAAACAGGTCCGCCGCCTCTGCCCGTATTTCCGAAGGAGACCCGTTCTTCGAAGCTATTATTAACTCGCCTGCCTCTTCCCCGACTTTCTTGAGTATCTTGTCGAGTCCCTTGGCAAACAGGTAATTGGTGTAGGAGCCTTCCTTCGGATTGACTTTCCTGTCAAGGATGACGCTGAATACTTCGGTCAGTATCTCAGGCCCTGTATGGCCTGCCGGGCTGTCACTGCCGCATCCTCCGCTGCCTGCCGCGTCAGCGGCCGTGGTCCTGCTGCCCGCTGTCTCAGCCGTACCTGGAGTCCCACCTTGCCCTGATGAACTGAACTTTGTAAAGAAGCAGGAACGGTGCCCCGTATGGCAGGCAGCGCCGGTCTGCTCGACTTTTATCAGCAATGCGTCTCCATCGCAGTCGATACTGATGCTCCTGACCTTCTGGTAATGGCCCGACGTCTCCCCCTTGAGCCACAGCTTCTGCCTGCTCCTGCTGTAGTAGTGCGCCATGCCGGTCCTTATCGTCTCATTAAGCGCCTCTTCATTCATATATGCCAGCATCAGCACTTCATCAGTCCTGACATCCTGTGCGATCACAGGGACGAGACCATCCCTGTTGAATTTCACCATATCGGGAATGTTCGTCATTTCACACCCTCATTTCTATACCTTTTTCTGCCAGCCAGTGTTTCAGTTCACGTATGTCTATCTCCCTGAAATGGAACAGCGATGCTGCAAGCGCCGCATCGGCCCTGCCTTCTGTCAGCGCATCATAGAAATGCTCTTTTGAGCCTGCGCCGCCGGACGCTGTCACCGGTATGCCCGTATTTTCCGCGACTGCCCTGGTCAGTTCGATATCAAATCCATCTTTCGTGCCGTCACGGTCCATGCTCGTCAGAAGGATCTCTCCTGCGCCGAGCTCCGTTGCCCGGGCGCTCCATTCCACCGCATCCAGGCCGGTGTTTACACGTCCTCCGCCAATATACACTTCCCAGCCGTTTCCGTCTTCACGCCTTTTTGCATCGACGGCGACTACCACGCGCCCGCTTCCGAAGCGTTCGGCCGCCTCCGATATCAGTTCAGGCCTCTTAACGGCGGCGGTATTCACCGAGACCTTGTCCGCCCCGGCTTCGAGCATTCTTTTGAAATCCTCGCAGGTCCTGATCCCGCCTCCCACCGTGAAAGGGATCGAAATGCACCCTGCAACGCGCCTGACCACATCTACGATCGTGTCACGCCCCTCCGCCGACGCCGTTATGTCCAGCAATACAAGCTCGTCTGCCCCGGCTTTTTCGTAAAACATCGCGTTTTCCGCAGGATCCCCCGCATCCCTGAAGTTGACGAAATTCACTCCCTTGACGACCCTGCCGCCTATCACGTCAAGGCATGGTATTATTCTTTTAGTGCTCATATTTTGACCTCTCCCGTTCAGATTTTACAAGTATCTTTTCACACAAAACCATTCGCAAGGATTTTGACGGTCCCGTATCAAATTTTCATTCAGGCCCCGGGTATCTTCCCACGGATCATTATTCGAAGCTGCGGTAAATCCGCAGTTGGAACGGGCAGTATGTTGCCGGATTCATTTTACTGCCTCGATAGCTTCCCGCAGGTCGATATTCCCTGTGTAAAGGGCCTTGCCGATTATCGCTCCTGCAACCCCGGTATCCATCAGGTTTTTTATATCCTGTATGCTTGTGACTCCGCCCGACGCTATCACATCGATCCCGACAGCCTTCACCATTTCTTCCATCGCTTTGAGATTGGGGCCTTTCAGCATTCCGTCCCTTGATATGTCGGTGTATATTATCACTCCGGCGCCAAGCTCCTCCATTTTCCTGGCAAATCCGACCGCCGTGAACCCGCTGGTCCTTTCCCATCCTTCCGTTGCGACGAAGCCGCCCTTTGCGTCGATGGCTACCGCAAATCTGCCGCTGAACTTTTCGGCCGCTTTTTTTACCAGCGTCGGATCATTTACTGCCGAAGTACCGAGTATGACTCTTTTTATGCCCCTGTTCAGCAGCATTTCCATTGTCTCCGCGGTCCGGATACCCCCGCCCGTCTGCACCGGTATCCCCGCCTGTGCCGCTATTGCGCATATTATGTCCGCATTCTGCGGGCTCCCCAGCCTGGCACCGTCCAGGTCCACCACGTGAAGATACTGCGCACCGGCCCGTACAAAGCTGCGGGCCGCCTCCACAGGATCATCGGAATATACCGTCACATCGTCGAACCTTCCCTGGACCAGCCGCACACATTTCCCATCCCTGATATCTATCGCAGGGTAAATCACCATCCGCCATCACTCCGATCACATGCATTGTCATAAGCCTTGCGCTGCCATCCATTCGGCTGCTGTCCGGCGCCAAAACCGTGTCACAGCACTCCCTTGGTGGACATGACTCCTTTTACCCGGCTGTCTGTCCTCGACGCCTCGTCGAGCGCTCTTCCGAACGCCTTGAAGATGGCTTCGCATATGTGGTGGTTGTTGCTCCCGTACGGCACGTTTATATGTATATTCATGCCGGCATTGACGGACACCGCCCTGAAAAACTCCTCTATCAGTCCGGTCTCGATACTTCCCGCTAATTCGCCGCTGAACTTTACATTAAACACAAGGTAAGGCCGCCCGCCGAGATCCACGCTGACCATCGCAAGCGCCTCATCCATCGGGACGCTGGCCGAGCCGTACCTTTTTATGGATTCCTTGCCGCCCAGCGCCTGTTTCAGCGCCTGTCCGAAAACGATGCCGACATCCTCCACCGTATGATGCGCATCTACATCCAGGTCGCCTTTAGCCTTGATCTCAAGGTCCATGAGGCTGTGCTTCGAAAGAAGCGTCAGCATATGGTCGAAGAAGCCTATGCCCGTTTCCGCAGCATACCTTCCGCTGCCGTCCACATCAAGCTTCAGCCATACGTCGGTTTCTGCAGTCTTCCTGCTCAATTCTGCTTTTCTGTCCATCCCCACACCTCCGGTTAATGTATCCTGTATAGAATAACATGCGGTTTGCCGCAAAAGAATCTCCCTGCCCGGAAATCTCCGCCAGGGGACGGTTTCTGCATGTTTCCTGCTGCCCCCGACGTCCGGAGCACCTGCGCTCACAATATCCTGTCCAGCACTTCGATAACGGTCCGCATATCCTCATCGGTGCCTATCGAAATGCGCAGATGATTGTCGATCAGCGGTTTTTTGAAATACCTGACGAGTATGCGGTTATCCCTGAGCCTGTGGTACAGTTCCTCGGCCCGGACGCGGCTGTGGCTCGCGAACACGAAATTGGCCGAAGAGTCGGTTACGCTGAAGTCCCGTTTCCTTAATTCAGCCGTGAACCATTCCCTGGTTTCTATCACTTTCCTGGAGGTCCCTTTATAATATTCGTCGTCCTCAAGTGCCGCAGTTCCGGCCGCCAGCGCAAGCCTGTCGAGGGTGTACGAATTGAATGAGTTCTTTACGCTTTCCAGCGCCCGTATCAGCCCGCTGTCGCCGAAGGCGAGGCCTATCCTCATGCCGGCAAGCGCCCGTGATTTTGAAAACGTATGTACCACAAGGAGATTCGGATACTCATCTATCAGGCCTATTGCCGACTGTCCGCCGAAATCGACGTATGCTTCATCCACTATGACGACAGCGCCGGGGTTGCCGTCCAATATGCTGCGTATTTCCGACAAAGGCAGCGCCCTGCCGGTCGGCGCATTGGGGTTCGCGATGACGACGCCGCCGCTGCTCCTCATCTGCTCAGGCCGGATTTTGAACTCGGAGTCGAGCGGCACCGTAACGTAATTGAGCCCGAACAGCGTTGCATACACCGGGTAGAACGAATAGGTTATATCGGGGAATACGATAGGCCTGTCCGGGTCGAAAAAAGCCATGAACGAGAACGCAAGCACTTCATCTGACCCGTTGCCGGCAAATACCTGGTCCTTTTTCACCCCGTATCTCGCGGAAACCGCGCTGATAAACGCGTCGCAGGACGGGTCGGGGTAAAGCCTGAGGCTTTCGTCAACCGCCCTCCTGACCGCTTCCAGTACCTTCGGCGACGGCCCGTACGGATTCTCATTCGTATTCAGCTTTATGTAAGTTCCGTCCCCCGGCTGTTCGCCGGGTACATAAGGTTCGAGTTTCCTTGCAAGCCTGCTCCAGTATCCGTTCATACTGATTCTCCTTTTTTTCGCTGCCAGGTTGCTGGGCTGCGGGTCATTTTTCAAAACGTACCCTGATCGCATTTGCGTGCCCGTCCAGCCCTTCGTACTCTGCAAAGCCGATCACCGTATCTTTCGCCTTTTCCAGGGCGTTCCTCGTATATGAGATCACACTGGATTTCCTGACAAAATCATCCACGCCCAGAGGCGAGAAGAATCTTGCAGTCCCTCCGGTAGGCAGGATATGGTTGGGTCCGGCATAGTAATCGCCCAGCGGTTCGGGCGACCAGTTCCCGAGGAAAACGGCTCCGGCATTCCTGACATACGCAAGGCGGCTGAAAGGTTCCTCGATGCACAGTTCCAGGTGTTCGGGCGCGATACGGTTCGCGACGTCCATCGCTTCATCCAGGTCGCCGACTATTATGGCAGCGCCGTATTCCGACAATGACCTTCCAAGTATCTCTTTCCTCGTCAGCTTTTTATACTGTTCCTCCATCTCACTGCACACTGTCCGTGCAAGATCAATTGAAGGCGTAACGAGGATAGCCGCGGAAAGCACGTCGTGTTCTGCCTGCGACAGCAGGTCTGCGGCAACGAAAACCGGGTTGGCCGTATCATCGGCAACCACCATGATCTCGCTCGGTCCGGCGAACATGTCTATGCCGCAATAGCCGTAAACGAGCCTTTTGGCCGTGGCTACATATATATTGCCGGGTCCGGCTATCTTGTCGACCCTTGGCACGGTCTCCGTTCCGAATACCATTGCCGCGATGGCCTGGGCGCCGCCGATCCTGAATATATCGGTCACTCCCGCCTCTACGGCTGCGACCAGCGCCGCCGGGTCAACGCTGCCGTCCGGGCGCGGAGGCGTTGCCATTACGATCCTCTCCACTCCCGCTACTTTCGCGGGCAAAGCATTCATCAGCACTGAAGACGTAAGCACAGCCGTGCCTCCGGGGACATAAATGCCCGCCGTTCCGAGGGGCCTGCAGAGCTGCCCCAGCAGTATACCGTCTTCGCCTGTGGTGAACCATGAGTTCATCTTCTGCTTTTCATGGAATGCCGTGATGTTTGCTTTGGACTTCCTGATTATGCCGAGCAGTTTCGGGTCAATGGAATCGTAAGCCTCTTCTATTTCTCTGCCCGACACCCTTATGGACGAGGCGTCCAGATCCGCTTCGTCATATTTTTTCGTATATTCAAGGACCGCCCTGTCCCCGTTTTTCCTGACATTTTCAATGATCTCCCGTACTTTGTCCACTACGTCCTGCATGCCGACACTTTCCCTGTCCGCAAGCTTTTCAAAAAGGTCCGAATCTTTCCCCTGCCTGATATCGATTATTTTCAGCATGAAAATCTCCCCTTCCTTCATTTCTCTGTCCGCCGGCACCGGGCAGTTTTTACCGGTACTTTGAAACTGTCCTGGAATATTTCCGGATATTCTTTACTGAAACGTTCTTTTGCGGCAAACCCGTTCCATGTCCTGTTACCGTCCGGTTTCGCCGCTGTGTTTATCTTCGAGCTGCTTCCTCAGGCCGTCGATTATCCGGTTTATCCTTTCGCTTTCCATTTTTGCGCTTACCCTGTTCACAACAAGCCTTGCACTGATATCGGCTATGGTATCCAGCACGACCAGGCCGTTTTCCTTCAGGGTCCTTCCGCTTTCCACCAGATCCACTATCACTTCCGACAGTCCGACGAGCGGCGCCAGTTCCACGGAACCGTTGAGCTTTATGACTTCGATGGATTCGCGCCGTTTATGCTCGAAATATTCCCTTGCGATATGGGGATACTTCGTCGCTACCCTTTTGTTGCTGAGGCTGTCGAGCTTTCCGGCCAACTCTGCCGGGCCTGCCACGACCATCCTGCAGGCGGCGAACCCCAGGTCAAGCACCTCGTAAAGATTCCTGCCCTCCTCGAGCAGCGTGTCCTTGCCGACGATGCCCATGTCCGCCGCCCCATACTCCACGTATGTGGGGACATCCGCGGGTTTCACAAGGAAAAACTTGATTTTGCTGGATTCATCGGTGAAAATCAGTTTCCTGGATCCGGCTTTATACTCCGAGCAATCTATCCCGATCTTCTCCAGCATTTCTACGGCAGCATCGGTCAGTCTTCCCTTGGACAATGCGATCGAAAGGTATCTCATACGGCTCACCTCTTCAACAACTCGCTTATTTTTACCCTGGCCGTCTCCCCTGACTGTACATAATGGATATCGACATTGTCCTCATCCAGTATGCTGATGACGCCGCCTATGTTCTTTTCGGCCGCATATTTGACAGCATCCTGTACGGTCATGCCGGAGACGTCCAGTTCGACATTCAGCCCCTGTCTCCTCAGGACGGAGCAAAGTTCGAATGCCGCTGCCCGGCCCTCCTGCCGGTACCGCACGAACGTATCTGTCGCCGGTTTTTCCGCCGGGATCTTCTGCCTCTGCAGGGCCATCATGACCATATTCACTCCAAGCGTGAAACCCGTAGCGGGGCATTCTTTCCCGAATTCGCCCGCAAGCTTGTCATACCTGCTGCCAGCCAGTATCGGGAATCCGACTCCGTAAGTGAAACCTCTGAATATGACGCCGGTATCGTACATCAGGTCCCTCAGCATCCCCAGGTCCACCGATATGTACTGTGAATGCCCGTAATCGTCGAGTATCTCAAGTATTCGGCCGATATTGTCAAGGGCGGCTTTCGACTTTTCGTTCAGGTTATATGACCGGGCTTTCCCGATCACATCGGAATGCCCGAATAAACGCGGCAGATCGAAAATAAGCTGCTTCAGGTCTTCCCTGATATCCGTGCGCTTAAGGAACCCTCCGAGGCCCACGTTGTCTTTCCTGTTTATCAGCAGCCTGATCTGCGAGATCTCTTCCTCGGAAAGCCCCGTCTCTTCCATCAGTCCGTTGAAAAACTCGACCTGCCCGATATCGATCTGGAAGTTCTCAAGCCCGCTCGTTTTGAGGGCCTGTATGGCGATCGAGATCACCTCGGCATCCGACTCGGGCGTGTTCACCCCGAAAATCTCGACGCCTGCCTGCGTGAACTCGTTCTGTTTTCCGCCCCCGTAATCATTGTAGCGGTATACGTTTCCTATGTAAGAAAACCTCAGCGGCCACACGGCATCCTTGAATTTCGTGGCCGTTATCCTGGCGACGGGAACGGTGATATCAGGCCTCAGGACAAGTATCCTTCCCTGCTGGTCAAAGAATTTGAACATGTTTTCCTGCATGATGCCGCTGCCTTCGGATGCGAATACGTCATAGAACTCGATCGCAGGCGGTTCGATCTCGTTGAACCCGTAACTCCTGAAAAGCATCCTCAGCTTATGTTCCAGTTCCCTCTTTTGGTAACAGTCATCACAAAGGATATCCTGCACGCCGTCGGGTGTGTATATTTTCCACTTGGACAAAAAGGGCACCCCCTGCACCACGATATATGATTCCATAACCCCCGCCGAATTTTTCCGGGACGCCGGCCCTTCATGCCCGTGTTCTTCCCAGGGACGGCGATCCATAAAGCAGGCGGAGCACATTTAAGCCTTATGTTGCTTCATTGCTTTACCATGCTAAATTGATAAATAAATGAATTGAGAATATTATAAAATATGGAAAAGGATTTGTCAATGTTTTTTATGAAAAACATCGTGAGGCCGCGGGGCAGCCGGACAGTACATGCTCCGGCATCCCGGTCAGTCGAGGTGCAGTTCGGATGCAATGCTGTCAAGATGGTTCCTCGAGCATCCGCTTCCGTTCCAGTAGGTGCAGTCGATGCATGACACGCTGTCCGGATGGTTCAAACTTCCGGCAGGATGCCTGTAGCTCAGATGCCTGCAGGACCGCGCTATTGCAGCGAGACTTTCTTCACTGTAGTCGTAGGTGTCCATATGATACCTCCGGGAAAATACAGTACCGGAAACTCCGGCGTATGATGTACACTGTATTATTTGCAGATCGCCCGCATGATATACCGGGCGCATGAAAACGCCGGCTGTCCGGATCCAGCCGGCTGCCGGGATCGATGATAAACCGGGTTCAGCTGAAAACATGAAATACCGCACGGCGGTTTGCATCATGCCGAAGCAATACCCGCCGGTCATAGCCTGACAAGGTTGGCAAACTCAGCCAGCAACCGCTTCATACCGTGGTTTTTGAACTGTATCTCGAGCACCTGGTCTCCCTTGTCAAATGTTACATTGGAAATGGTACCGACTCCGAATTTCTTGTGGACCACCCGGTCGCCAGGCTTGTAATCTGCTGCTGCCGCGGCAGCCTTCCCATTTCCGGCAGATGTGCCTGCCGTCTCCGTGCCGAAGATCGGTTTGAAACTGCCTGTGCCGCCGGATCTGACGGTATCGCTGAATCTGCCTGTGCCGACGGATCCCCCGACGCCGCTTGGGCCGAAGCTTTCTTCGCCGTTATATCTGCCGCCGGCACCGCAGCCATTGTTCCATCCGACGCTGCTGCGGCCCGCGAATCCGCCTGAACCGCTCCTCCTGCTCCTGTTCATCACGACGAGGCCATCGGGTATATCGTCCATGAACCTGGAGCACCTGTTGTATGAAGTGCTGCCGAAAAGCGTCCTCGCATGGGTACTGGTAAAGTACAGCTTTTCCATGGCCCGTGTTATGCCGACATAGCAGAGTCTCCTCTCCTCCTCAAGCGCAGCATCGCTTTCCATTGAACGCAGGCCCGGGAATACACCCTCCTCGAACCCGGGTATGAACACGACGGGGAACTCGAGTCCTTTGGCGCTGTGCAGCGTCATCAGGGCCACATAGTCCTTTTCACTTTCCATGGTGTCTATGTCCATTACCAGCGAAACATTGGCAAGGTATGCCTCGAGCCCTTTTTCTTCGCTTTGGGCCTCAAAATCGATGGCGCCGGATATCAGTTCCCGGATGTTTTCGACACGGGTCCTCGATTCCTCGGTGTCCTCGGCCTGTAGTTCGTCAAGTATGCCTGATTTGTTTATCACTTCATTGATCAGTTCGGATACGCTGAGGCTTTCAGACAATGCTTTGAAGCCTGCGATCATGTCTGCGAATGCCACGAGCTTGTCGGCTGCGCGCTTCAGTTCAGGTATCTCCGATGCGGACGAAACTATAGCGAAAATGCTGCAGTTCCTTTCGGACGCCAGTTCCTCGGCAGTGCCCAGCGTCGTGTTTCCTATCCCTCTTTTGGGTACGTTTATTATCCTTTTGAGCGCAACATCGTCTGAAGGGTTCTGTATCAGTCTCAGGTATGCGATGATGTCCTTGATTTCCTTCCTGTCGTAGAACTTGAGCCCGCCGAATACCCGATAGGGTATGCCCGACCTCATGAACGCTTCCTCAAGGGCGCGCGACTGGGCATTTACCCTGTACAGCAGCGCAAAATCGCTGTATTTCTTTCCCTCTTCCTTCACAAGCCTCTCTATCTCCCGGGTTATGTAGGAAGCCTCTTCCCTCTCGTCCTCAGCCTCGTAATACTGTATCTTTTCGCCCTTCTCGTTGGTGGTCCAGAGTTTCTTGCTCTTTCTGCCGTGGTTCTGTTTTATCACATTGTTGGCCGCGTCGAGTATCGTTCCGGTGGAACGGTAATTTTGCTCCAGCTTGATCACTTTCGTGTCGCTGAAGTCTTTTTCGAATTCCAGGATATTTCGTATATCCGCGCCCCTGAAGCTGTATATGGACTGGTCGTCGTCGCCCACGACGCAAAGGTTCCTGAAGTTCCTTGAAAGCAGGTTTACGAGCATATACTGGGCATAATTCGTGTCCTGGTACTCATCGACCAGTATGTACCTGAACTTAAGCTGATACTCCTCCATAACGTCAGGGTTATCCACGAACAGCCTGATCGTCTGCATTATTATGTCATCGAAATCAAGAGCATTGTTGCTTTTCAGCTTTTTCTGGTAAAGTTCATATATGGCGGCTATTTTGCCCAGCCGGTAATCGGATCCCGCTTCCCTGGCATAGTTCTGCGGTTCCCTCAGTTCATCCTTCGCCCTGCTTATCTTTGAAAGCACCTCCCTTACCGGGAAGTTGCTTTCGTTGAGTTTCAGTTCCTTTATGCAGTCCTTTGCCAGTGCCTGCTGGTCTGTTGTATCGAATATGACAAAGTTTCTGCTGTATCCAAGCTTGTCGATATGCTTTCTCAGGATCCTGACGCACGCCGCATGGAAAGTGCCCACCCATATGCCTTCCAGGCCTTCGCCAAGCATGTTCTCAAGCCTTTCCTTCATCTCTCTTGCAGCCTTGTTGGTAAAAGTGATAGCCAATATGGATGATGGATGGACAGGGTTGTCCCTCATGACGGTGCAGAGCCTGTCCTGCTCTTCGGGCGTGACGGGGGCGCCTGCGGCTGC
>ENA-UPAD01001985-UPAD01001985.1-bioreactor-metagenome-genome-assembly--contig:-NODE-1985-length-17533-cov-12.682000_pt1 | contig 17533 bp, 13 predicted proteins | sample MGYA00238179_ERZ772710 | MGnify/ENA primary metagenome ERZ772710 (study PRJEB29004, sample SAMN07631245) | bioreactor metagenome | isolation source: Switchgrass digestor | place: USA: Dartmouth...
AAATCCCACTTCAATTCTCCCCCTTATTCAATGTTTACAGTTGGAGACCATTATTTAATTTGCACCTGAACTCTAACCTATGCAGACTTTGCTTCTGAACAAAGCTAAACCCTCTGCTCGAAGTCCAAAATTATGAACTTTTCTTGACATTTTACGAATATAAATGCCGGCAGACCTGATTGGGGAATATGTTAACAGCCATATATAAGGAAGCTATGAAAGAAAGTTCAGGTATATAAATTTAAGCCGTAATGGAAAGCGAAAATGAGCGGGAACCCTGGTAAAAAAGAAAAATATGACGATGAAAATGAGCGCAAAGTGGAAAAGTGCCGCCGCAAAGTTGAGCCTTATGTTCCCTGAGAGGGTAAAAATTATACAAAAATCTACGCCGTACTTGTGCGAAATGTATGCAGAAAATCATGAAGACTTGCATTTCTAACATAGTTAATTATAACAGGGTTTCCATATTACAACAATACGGGATGTCGAAAAATGATGTCAACTTAAGTTTTGTCAATTTTCAGCTGTATATTTAAGATGAGATATTTATTAAAAACAGACGGCATGATTATTCATAATTACTGGGTTGAGTTTATGGGCATTAAAGTGTTAGCAATAAGTTTGAGAACGCAAACCTAAAGCCGTTCGTAATAGTCAACATATTTACGGACATGTTCGTAAATAGAAAAACCGACTTTTACGAACGCGATTTTCACGGGTAAAAGCGGCGTTCGTAAAGGTACACCTTTATGAACGATTAATGACAACAGTGCCCGAAATTATAAATTGCACGATAAACGGACGCCTTCTGACAGCCATGTTAAATACGGGACATATATGCTCTCCATTTTATTATTAAGCCTATTCTGACATAGTTAATGGCTCACGTTTCATTGAATGGTTGCTTGGTCTTAATAATATTATTGTGTTGACAAAAACTTCATATTGAGATACAATACGAAAAAAATTAATATATGCATTTAAGTGTCGCTAATGCCGTTTGGGTATTAGCGGAGAATAGGGAAATCGGTGAGAATCCGATACGGTACCGCCACTGTATACGCGGAGGCGCCGCACGCGACGAGAGTCAGCCATTGGGAGATATCCTGAGAAGGCAGTGCGGTGGCTGTTGATGCGTAAGTCAGGAGACCTGCTTAAATGTTAAATGTTTGTGCTTATGTTCCCTCGGGTAGGGGAGGCATAGGCGTAATTTGTGTTGCGGAAAACGGCTGCGACGGTCATTAGACTGTCGCAGCTTTTTTGTTAGTCTACATTTCCGGTCAAAAGACAGACAATTTTTGGCTGGCACAACCGTGCAGCAATGCTCAACGCCAAAATAGTAGAGAAAGGAACTGCCATGGAATACAAAATACCCCGAGTTGTTATAGCCGGCACTAACAGCGGCTGCGGCAAAACAACAGTCACATGCGCTGTGCTGCAGGCTCTGGTAAACCGCAGGTTGAAAGTCGGAGCATTCAAATGCGGCCCGGATTACATAGACCCAATGTTCCATAGCAAAATCATCGGAGCCAAAAGCGCGAATCTCGATTTGGTTTTCTTTCAGGAGAACACATTGAAGTATTTGCTTGCAAAAAACGGAGCCTATCAGGATATCAGCATAATTGAGGGCGTAATGGGCTATTACGACGGTATGGGACTGACCACAACAAAAGCCAGTACATATGAAATTGCCCGTGTGACCTATAGCCCCGTTGTCTTGGTGGTCGGCGCAAAGGGAGCTTCGCTTTCCGTGCTGGCAAGTATTCAGGGCTTTCTGACCTTTTGCCCGGACAACCAAATCTGCGGCGTGATTTTGAATCAATGCACCGCCCCGGTCTATCAGGCCCTGGCGGAGGAAATCCAAAAACGGTTCGGCGGAAGAGTGCGCCCTTTGGGCTTTATGCCTGCGCTTTCCGAATGCCGCCTTGAAAGCCGTCACTTAGGCCTGGTTACGGCGGCGGAGGTGGAAAACCTGCGCGAGAAGCTCCAGGTTTTGGCGAAACAGGCCGAGCAGTCGATAAACTTGGATGGACTGATTGAACTGTCAGGGAGCGCACCGCGCGTTACCTGCGACGTGGTCAAATTGCCCCGATATCGGCAATCCGTTCGGATTGCTGTGGCTCGCGACAAAGCTTTTTGCTTTTACTACGAGGACAGCCTCGAGGCGCTGACGGAAATGGGGGCTGAGATTGTGCCCTTTAGCCCCTTGAGCGACCCTGTTCTTCCGCCGGATATCCACGGCCTATATTTAGGCGGTGGCTACCCTGAGCTATACGCAAAGGAGCTTAGCGAAAATAAATCGATGCTGGCTTCTGTGCGAGAGGCGCTTCGGCATGAGCTTCCCTGTATTGCCGAGTGCGGCGGGTTTATGTACCTGACTGAGTCAATCGGCGATTATCCAATGGTCGGATTTCTCCCCGGAAGGAGCTTTGACACGGGAAAACTGTCCAGATTCGGATATATCAGGCTGAAATCAAAAGAAGACTCATTGCTCTGTCGTGCCGGAGAGGAAATATGCGCTCATGAATTCCACCACTGGGACAGTGAATATCCGGGAAGCTCCTTTGTCGCCTACAAGGACTCGGGCAAGAGCTGGGACTGCGTGAATGCGACAATGTACCTATATGCCGGTTATCCGCATTTTCACTTTTACTCCAACCCCGCCTTTGCCGTAAATTTTTATGAATCATGTTTGAAGGAGAAAAAACGCCGTGATTGAGAATGTAAGGCCAATGGACATTGAAAAGCGCAGTTTTGAAATAATTACAGAACTCCTGGGCGAGAAAAAACTAACCCCGGAAAATGAGCTGGTCATCAAAAGAGTAATTCACACCACCGCGGATTTTGATTACGCTGAGAACCTGGTGTTTTCTGAGAAAGCGGTTCAGAAAGGAATCGAGGCGCTGCGAAACGGCTGCGACATTGTCACCGATACCCAGATGGCAAAGGCCGGCATTAATAAAACCATTCTCGTAAAACTGGGCGGTGAGGTGCACTGCTTTATGTCTGACAGTGACGTCGCCATGGAAGCTAATGAGCGCGGAGTCACGCGGGCCATCGTAGCTATGGAGAAGGCGGCAAGGCTGAACAAGCCCTGCATCTTTGCAATAGGCAACGCTCCTACCGCATTGATTAGAATTCGGGAGCTAATGGATGAGGGGAGACTCTCTCCGGCTCTGATTATCGGCGTTCCGGTGGGCTTTGTGAATGTGGTGGAGAGCAAGGAGATGATTATTGAATCAAGCGTCCAGCATATCGTCGCACGGGGCCGCAAGGGCGGAAGTAACGTCGCGGCTGCAATCTGCAATGCGATGCTCTACCAAATTATGCGGTGATTTTATGGAGGAGTACATAGTTAAGGACGGAAAACGACTCCGGCTGGGCTATACAACCGGCTCATGCGCCGCCGCGGCGGCAAAGGCTGCGGCCTGGATGCTGCTTACGGGGCAGAAAAAGGAGCGTATCCAAATTAAGACGCCGAAGGGTATCGAACTTAACCTGGATGTTCTTGAATTCTACATGGGCGAAAACTCGGTTACCTGCGCAATCGAGAAGGACGGCGGCGACGACCCGGATGTGACGAAGGGCACCCTCATTTTCGCCACGGTGACACGCACGGAGACACCCGGTATTGTAATCGACGGCGGGCAGGGGGTTGGACGTGTAACTAAGCAGGGACTCGACCAGCCGGTGGGAGCGGCGGCCATTAACTCCGGGCCCCGGCAAATGATTCGGGATAGTCTCGAGGAAGTGTGCCGCCTATTAGACTATCGCGGTGGTCTTACGGTGCTGATTTCGGTTCCCGACGGTGAGCGGCTTGCGAAAAAGACCTTTAACCCACGCCTAGGAATTGTTGGCGGAATATCTATTCTGGGTACGACAGGTATTGTGGAGCCAATGAGCGACCAGGCTATAGTCGACACAATCAGGGTTGAGCTACGGCAGCGCCGCGTGAGCGGTAAGGAGTATGTGCTGCTCGCCCCCGGAAATTACGGTTCCGAGTATATTCTCAAAAACATAGGCCTTAACCCGAAAAACGCGGTTCTTACCTCTAACTTCATTGGAGAAACGCTGGATATATGCAAAGAGCTTGGCTTCCGGGGGGCATTGCTGGTCGGGCACATCGGTAAGCTGGTGAAGATAGCAGGCGGAATGCTTAACACCCATTCCAAATTCGGCGATTGCCGGATGGAGATTTTGGCATCCCATGCAGGCGCGTCGGGGCTTAATTCTGAGAGAATAGCGGAAATGCTTGAATGCGTGACCTGCGACGACGCGCTCCACCTGCTGGATGAGGCGGGGGTTCGAGATAAGACCTTTGAGCGCCTGACGGACAGGATATCGTTTATCATGAACCACCGTGTTGCCGGAGAGCTGGAGACAGGTGCAATTTTGTTTTCAAAGAAAGACGGGTTTCTGTGTGAAACACGGAACGCCCGCTCGCTATTAAGAAATATTATGGAGGAATAATCAATGGTACATTTTGTAGGTGCGGGCAGCGGAGCGGTTGACCTGATTACGGTGAGAGGCGCACGGCTGCTTGGAGAAGCGGACGTTGTGATTTATGCCGGCTCTCTTGTAAATCCGGAGCTCCTGAATTACACAAAGCAGGGCTGTGAAATTTATAACAGTGCGACAATGACTCTTGAAGAGGTCATCGACGTGATTAAGGCTACGGAAGCCGAGGGGAAGGTCACTGTGCGCCTGCATACGGGCGACTCCAGCATATACGGAGCCGTTCGGGAGCAGTTTGACGAACTTGAAAAGCTAGGCATTGCCTACGACGTCTGTCCGGGTGTCAGCGCCTTTTGCGGTGCCGCCTCGTCCCTGAAAGCAGAGTACACCCTGCCGGGCGTGAGCCAGACAGTCATCATCACCAGAGAGGTAGGAAGGACGACGGTTCCGGACAGGGAATCAATCCGGTCGCTCGCATCACACCAGGCCACAATGGTGCTCTTTTTAAGCACCTCTCTGACCGAGAAGCTGCAGGCCGACCTGCTTGCGGGCAGCTACCCCGGAAGCACTCCCGTGGCAATCGTATATAAGGCCACCTTCCCGGATGAGAAAATCCTGCGCTGCACGGTTGATACTCTGCACGAAACGGTTACCAAGCACGGCCTTACCAAGACATCGCTGATAATAGTGGGAGAATGCATGGGAGACAAATATCTACGCTCCATGTTGTACAATCCCGGCTATTCCACGGAGTATCGTGAGGCGACAAAATGAAAATTGCAATCTTTGCCTATAGTCGCCAGGGGTGCAGCGTTGCGCGCAGGGTTTGGGAACATTTCAAAAACGAAGACGTGCGTGCTTACACGATGGAGCGGTTTGGGGAGGAAGGCTTTGAGCCCATCCGCCGCCCGCCGGTATCCTTCTACGGACCGATTTTTCAGTGGGCGGATGTGCTTGTCTTCGTCGGCGCCTGCGGGATTGCGGTTCGTGAGATTGCGCCCCACGTTCGCGACAAGCGTACCGACCCTGCCGTGATTGCCATTGACGAATTGGGGTGGTTTTCAATTCCGCTTCTGTCCGGTCACATCGGTGGGGCGAACGCTTTGGCTCTGGAGCTTGCGAGGCTGCTCGATGCAACGCCGGTCATAACCACCGCGACGGACATTCATAACAGATTCTCCGTGGATACCTGGGCGGCGAGGAACGGATACATAATCGGGAACATGCACAGGGCAAAAATCGTTTCCGCTAAAATTCTGGAGCAGGACGTGCCCCTGCACAGCGATTTTCCAGTAACGGGCGCGTACCCCGGCGGAATAGTCCCGGGTAGCTCAGGGGATATAGGAATCTCAATCAGCTATAAAAAGGCCGAGCCTTTCAAGCAGACTCTGCGCCTTATACCGCCAGTCTTGCACTTGGGAATCGGGTGCCGAAAAGGAATACCGGTCGAATCAATCCGCGAGGCGGTGGATTCGGTTCTGAATCAAAACAATATAGACAAACGGGCAATTGCGAGCGTCGCCTCCATTGAACTGAAGTCAGAGGAACAGGGGCTACTGGATTTTTGCAAAGAAAAGGGCTGGCCAATTACCTTTTACCCGGCGGAGGAACTGCAGGCGGTGGAGGGAGATTTCACCCCGTCGGATTTTGTTCATGGCATAACGGGGGTCGACAACATCTGCGAACGCGCGGCGCTAATTGGAGCAAATGAGCTAATCGTGAGAAAGACCGCCATAAACGGCGTGACCGTCGCAGTCGCGGCTAGAAATCTGGAGGTGCGCTTTGAGTAAGGTGCTTGTAGTGGGGATTGGCCCCGGAAACTATGAAAACATGACGGTTGGAGCGGACCGTGCTCTGCAAAAAGCCGACGTAATCATCGGCTATCATGTCTATGTGGATTTAGTAATGGAGCGTTATCCCAATAAGGTGTTTATTACCACACCGATGACGCAGGAAGTAATGCGCTGCCAAATAGCGCTCGATACCGCGATGGAGGGCAAGACCGTTGCCGTGGTTTGCTCGGGAGACAGCGGTATCTACGGAATGGCGGCTTTAATATATGAACTGCGAGGCGAAAGCCCTGTGCCTGAAATCGAAGTTATTCCCGGCCTCACCGCCGCAAGCAGCGGAGCCGCGATACTTGGAGCACCGCTGACTCATGATTTTGCTGTTATCAGCCTGAGCGACCGCCTGACAAGCTGGGATAAGATTGAAAAGCGGCTCGAAGCGGCTGCAAGCGCAGATTTATCAATCGTTTTGTATAACCCCGCCAGCAACGGCAGACCCGACCATCTTCGCCGTGCCTGCGACATTCTGCTCCGGCACCTGCCCGAGAATAGGCCCTGCGGTGTGTCGCGGAACATCGGCAGGGAGGGTGAAAGCTGTGTAATCTTGACTCTCGGGGAACTCAGGGAGGCGCAGGTGGATATGTTCTGCACAGTTTTCATCGGAAACGCTTCGACAAAGATAATCGAGGGCAATTTGGTAACGCCGCGAGGTTACAAAGATGTATAAAATCTTTGTGTTTGCCGGAACAACGGAGGGCAGGGAGCTTGTGGAGTTTCTGAGCAAACAGCCCGTATCCGTAACCGCCTGCGTTGCAACGGAGTACGGTGAAACACTCCTTGAGCCCTCAGATAATCTTATAGTTTCATGTAAGCGGTTGCCGGTGGATGAAATTGTCGGGATTCTTGAAGCACAGCGGTTTGATTTGGTTATTGACGCCACTCACCCGTATGCGGCATCCGTAACCGAGAACATCAGACATGCTTGTGAAACCACGGGTACGGAGTATATGCGGTTGCTTCGGAAAGCTTCAGAGATATCTTCGGACGCGGTGTACGTCCCGGATACCGCGGCGGCGGTTGAATTTCTAAGTAAGACTGACGGAAATATACTCCTTACCACCGGAAGCAAGGAAGTGCATAAGTACGCGGCAATCAGGGACTTTTCGGACCGCGTCTACGCCCGTGTGCTGCCGTTGGACTCCTCCCTTGAGGCCTGCCGCGCCGCAGGGCTTAAACCCAGCCACATCATCGCAGTGCAGGGGCCATTTTCCGAGGAGATGAACGTTTCCATGCTGCGCTTTGTGTCCGCCAGATGGCTTGTTACAAAGGACGGCGGGGAAGCGGGAGGTTTTGCCGAAAAAGCCTCCGCGGCGCGGAAAGCGGGAGCCGGGCTTGTGGTAATAGGGCGCCCTCCCGAGCGGGACGGCATGTCTTTTTCCGAAACCATTGCTCTGCTCTGCAAACGATTTGGATGCAAATGGACCCCTCATGTGAGCGTTGTAGGAATCGGACCCGGAAATGTGAAAACTATGACGAGGGAAGTTCGGGAAGCCATCGTGAGAGCCGACTGCCTAATCGGGGCGAAGCGGATGCTCGAGGCGGTTTCCGCACCCGGGCAAAGTGTGTTTGAGGCCGTTTCGCCGCAGGAGATTGCCGGATTTATCAAAACTCACCCTGAGTACCGGCACTTTGCCGTGGTTATGTCGGGTGATGTTGGGTTTTTCAGCGGGACAAAAAAGCTCCTCCCTCTGCTTAGCGGCTGCGATGTTGAGGTTCTGCCCGGTCTAAGCTCGCTTTCATATCTGTGCGCAAGGCTGAAGACCTCGTATGAAGACGTGATTTCTTTAAGCGTTCACGGGCGCGAGCTGAGCATCGTTCCTCATATAAAAGCAAATCCCCGCGTGTTCGTTTTGGTCGGAGGAGAGAATGGCATGGCTAAGCTCTGCCGGAGTTTGGTAAACGCGGGTCTCGGTTATGTGAAAATGAGCATAGGCGAGCGCCTAAGCTATCCGGCTGAGAGGATAACGAAAGGAACCGCGGCGGAACTTGCAGACGGTGCGTACGAGCCGCTGAGCGTGGCGCTGGTGGAAAACGAGAATGCCGACACCGTTGTCACACATGGACTGCCGGACAGTGCGTTCCTGAGAGGCGGCGGAGAAGAGGGAGTTGTTCCCATGACCAAAAGCGAGGTGCGTTCGGTCTGCCTCTCCAAACTCCGGCTGACGGAGAGAGCTGTCTGCTGGGATATCGGAGCCGGCACAGGGTCTGTGGCAATCGAAATGGCTCTCCAGGCAAAAAGGGGACAGGTCTATGCAATTGAGCAAAAGGATGCCGCGATTAGGCTACTCCAGCAGAACAAGGAGCGCTTCTGCGCTGAAAACCTGACGGTGGTTAGCGGGTGCGCTCCGGAGGCTTGCCGCGACCTTCCGGCTCCTACCCATGTGTTTATTGGAGGTAGCTCCGGCAATATGCGTGAGATTCTTGCCCTTGTGCTGGAAAAGAACCCCGGCGCTCGAATCGTAGCAACGGCTATATCTCTTGAATCGATTGCGGAGCTTACCGCCTGCATAAAAGAGTTTTCTTTTAATGAAACCGAGACCGTATCGATGTGCATTGCCCGCGGTAAGAAGGCCGGGGACTACCATCTTATGACAGGGCAAAACCCGATTTACATTTTCACCATGCAGGCCGGGGGAGATACGCCGTGAAACGGTCGCTTGCCGATAGAATAATGCAACCCATACACATATAAATTCATGAATTTCGTATTCGGAAAGGGAACTGCGATGGCAAAAAACATAATGATTCAGGGGACTATGTCCAATGCCGGCAAGAGCCTGCTGGTGGCGGGGCTGTGCCGGATTTTAAGGCAGGACGGCTACCGCGTTGCCCCGTTTAAGAGCCAGAACATGGCGCTAAACTCCTTCGTAACGAAAGAGGGCGGCGAGATTGGGCGGGCGCAGGTAGTTCAGGCGGAAGCCGCAGGGCTAGAGCCCGACGTCAGGATGAACCCCATACTTCTGAAGCCCACCACCGACGTAGGGAGCCAGGTCATTGTAAACGGCCGCGTTCTTGGAAACATGCGGGCGATGGAGTACTATCAGAAGAAGCAGGAGCTCATCCCCGTTGTAATGGACTCCTACAACAGCCTCGCCGCCGAATACGACGTCATCGTAATTGAGGGCGCGGGCAGCCCCGCCGAGATAAATCTCAAGGATGAGGACATAGTGAACATGGGGCTGGCCAAAATGGTCGACGCTCCGGTACTGCTCGTGGGCGACATCGACCGCGGAGGCGTGTTCGCTCAGCTATACGGAACGCTGGCACTTCTTGAAGACGATGAGCGCGCCCGCGTAAAGGGAACCGTCATCAACAAGTTCCGCGGCGACCGCTCGATTCTCGAGTCGGGAATAAAAACGCTGGAGGAGCTATGCGGCGTTCCGGTGGCCGGCGTTGTCCCTTACATCTACGTCGATATTGACGACGAGGACAGCCTCACCGAGCGCTTTGGCAGAGCTACCGGGCGGAAACTGATTGGCATATCCGTGATACGCCTGCCGCGTATATCTAACTTTACGGATTTCAGCCCCTTTGAGCGTTACGGCAACGTCTCCCTGCGCTATGTGGACAATGTAAGTGAACTTCATAAGCCTGACATGATTATCCTCCCCGGGACCAAGAGCACGATAGCGGACCTCATCTGGCTTCGTGAGAGCGGGCTTGAAGCGGCGATTCAAAAATCAGCGGACGCCGGGACGCTCGTATTTGGCATATGCGGAGGATTCCAAATGCTCGGGCGAAAAATATCCGACCCGGAGCAGGTGGAGAGCGCCGGCATTACGGAGATTCACGGTATGGGGCTTCTGGAGGTCGACACCGTTTTCCGTGGAGAAAAGGTGCAGACCCAGACAAGGGGCGTATTTGGCGCTGTGCCGGGAATGCTCTCGTGGCTTAGCGGAAAAGCCTATGAGGGCTATGAAATCCACATGGGACGAAGCGAAGAAAAAACGCCCGCCCTGATGGGCTCGGGTAACGTGTACGGCAGCTATATCCACGGCATATTCGACGCGCCGGGGATAAGCGACACGATTCTAAAAGCTCTCTGCGCCAAAAAGGGAGTTGACTTTACTGCGCTGGAAACCCAAAACTTGCATGAATATAAAGAGAGACAGTACGATTTGCTCGCCGACGCCGTGCGGGGCGGTCTCGATATGGACTTCGTTTACCGCGTTCTGAACAGAGAAGTGTGAGTGTGTCCATGCCTATTCACATTCACTGTGATGGCGGAAAAGGAGGACCGCAGCAGCTATCGGCCCTGCCGCTTGTGCGGCAGGGCGGGTAAAAGTCGTTCTTGTCCTTTTAAATATCAACTCCATTTGGACTGTAACGAAAGGGGGCAGATACATAGAGTAAGCTCAAAAGACAATTTGAAAACCAAATATCGATGGCAATGCAGTAACGATTAAATCGTTTGATTTAATCGCTTTAATAGGGAACACGGTGCGAGTCCGTGACAGCCCCCGCTACTGTAATACGGACGGATGCCTTGTTGATGCCACTGGCTGAGGCTGGGAAGGCATAGGCATTCCGGTTGATGTGAAGTCAGGAGACCTGCTGCATTGCGTGCAATCACTTTCGGTGGGAAAGTAAAGAGGCAATTAGCTGCGTGGCAGTGGTCTTTTTGCGCTTTTTACCGACAGTGTAATCACACTGTCGTTTTTTGCGCAAAAACTTAAATAATCAAGAGGCCAAACCAAAGCGATTGCCAAAACTCAGTTAATCAAAAATGAGAAAGGACCGAAGAAAATGAAAAAGACTCTGAAAAGGTTAGTATTACTCTTGCTAACAGCCCTTACTTTGGCAACCGCGGCGGCTTGTTCGTCTTTGCCCGTCAGTACGCCCTCCCCTTCACCCGTCACTACGCCCGCGTCTTCGCCCGCTGCAACACCCACAGGCGGGGATGAAGTTGACGGAAAGCTGGTCTTCCTCAGGGAAGAGGAGCTCGAATTTGCAACGGAGTTTACGCTGACTCACTATGAGGGCGGGTATAAGGAATTCACGGTTACCACCGCGCCCAAAAAGAAATTTCTTATAGTTCCCGAAGGCAAAAGCGTACCCGAAGGACTGGACAGCAACACAGTTGTATTAAAGCAGCCTATTAATAAAATATGCCTAAACAGCACTGGCATGGTCTCGCTGGTTGATGCAATAAACGGTCTTGAAAACATAGCGACTGTCGGTTACGACATAGACTCCTGGTACCTTGATAATGTTATCGCAAAGATGCAGGCTGGCGAGATTAAATTCTCTGGCAGCTATAAGGCACCTGACTTTGAAATGCTCACCAGCGAAGGCGTTAACCTCGAGGTGGACACCACTATGCTTGTAAACCATCCGGAAGTTATGGCGAAATATGACGAGCTTAACATTCCTTATTTCATCGAATCTTCTTCAAAAGAGGGGCATCCTCTCGGAAGGGTAGAGTGGGTTAAGCTCTTTGGAGCCATTATGGGACTGGAAGACAGGGCAAACGCTTATTTTAAAGAGCAGGTAGATAAGCTGAGTGCCGTAACGGCCGCAGAAAAGACCGGAAAAACTGTGGCGATGTTCTACCTGAGCACGGACGGTCAAAAGGTGTATGCCCGAAACGGCGGCGACTATATGGCGCAAATGATAGAATTGGCCGGAGGCTCTTATATAATGGCCGATGTAGCGCCGGACAAGTCGGGTACCACATCGACGACGATGGAGGATATCTATTCACGCTGTGTGGATGCCGATTATCTGTTCTATGTGAATTTCGCGCTCAAATTTAGCTCAGTTGAGGAAATGGTTGAAAAGCTGCCGATGCTGGCTGACTTTAAAGCGGTAAAAGAGGGCAGAGTCTACATAACCGCGCCGAACTTTACCCAGTCCACTGCGGCAATAGGCGGAATTATTGAGGACATGAACACCGTACTTAGAGACCCCAGCGTTGACAGCACGAACAGTCTGATAAAACTTAAATAAATAACTAAGCAGGACCGGCGGCGGTAATCCTCACTGCCGCCGCCGGGAAAAGGAGCGAATATGAACAAGTCAAAAATTATTAGATACCAAATCGTATATATCGCACTTTTGTTCCTGATAGCTCTGGCTTTAGTGCTCAATGTGAACACCGGCAGCGTCAACATGTCCCCCGCTAGAATTTTCAGAATAATTTTCATGCGCTTTGAGGAGGGAAGCGTGGAAAGCAACATAATCTGGAGAATACGGCTACCGAGAACGTTGACCGCCGCGATGCTTGGTGGAGCGCTCTCCGTTTCGGGCTTTTTGTTGCAGACGTTTTTTCGCAATCCCATAGCCGGTCCCTTTGTGCTGGGAATATCCTCGGGAGCAAAGCTTTCGGTTGCGTTTGCGATTATATTCATCGTGGGTACGTTTAGCGGAATATCGCCTTATGTCACGGTTCTGTTTGCCTTTTTAGGCTCCCTTATTATCACGGGCTTTGTGCTCTTGTTTTCGCAAAAAACTAAGAATATGTCCGTTTTGCTCGTAATCGGGATAATGATTGGGTACATATGCTCAGCTATAACGGACTTTATGATTACCTTTGCTAAGGATAATCACATAGCCAGCCTTACCTACTGGTCTATGGGCAGCTTCTCCGGCGCTTCGTGGGATACGCTCGGGATAATAACGATTGTTGTAGTGGTCGCACTTTTTTGCTCTATTCTCATATCAAAGCCCATGGAGGCCTATCAACTTGGAGAAGGCTACGCGAAGAGCATGGGGATAAATATTAAGCTCTTCAGGCTTATCCTTATTACACTCTCAAGTCTGCTTTCGGCCACGGTGACCGCCTTTGCAGGGCCAATCTCCTTCGTGGGGATAGCAGTGCCTCATATTGCGAAATTGCTTATGAAAACATCAAAGCCGATTGTCATTATACCGGCCTCTTTTCTCTGCGGGGCATCTTTCTGTATGTTCTGCGACCTGATAGCGAGGACTGCCTTTGCGCCGACTGAACTTGCGATAGGCACGGTGACGGCTTTGTTCGGAGCTCCGATAGTGATAAGCCTTATGGTCAAGCAGCGAAAAAACAAACAGTAAGGAGGGAAGAGGGCTTTGTATTTTCAAACACAAAAACTCTCTGTGGGCTATTCTGGTAAGGTGCTTATCAGAGATATAAGCTTTTCCGTGGAAAAAGGAAAAATCCTCTCCATTATCGGGCCGAACGGCGCGGGAAAATCAACAATACTTAAAACAATAAGCCGGCATCTTGAGAGAATTGACGGCACAGTTACGCTTGAAAAAGACAGCATTTTCAGGCTCTCCAACAAGGAGCTCGCCAAAAAGCTCTCGGTGATGCTGACCGAGCGCATAGACCCGGACCTCATGACCTGCGGTCAGGTGGTAGCTATGGGACGATATCCATACACGAACAACTTTGGCATACTGACGGCGGAAGACAGGGCCGTCGTATTAGAAGCGCTCCGTATGGTACATGCGGAGAATCTCGAGGAGCACCCGTTTTCCAATACCAGCGACGGACAGCGCCAGCGCATTTTGCTTGCCCGAGCTATCTGCCAGCAGCCCCAAATAATGATTCTCGACGAGCCTACCTCATATTTGGACATACGCCACAAGATAGAACTTCTGGATATACTCCGCAATCTGGCATCGGAGAAAAACGTGGCTATAATAATGTCTCTGCACGAAATAGATTTGGCGGCGAAAATATCCGACCAGATTATTTGCGTAAAGGGTGACACAATAGAAGACTGTGGAGCGCCCGAGGAAGTGTTTACGGGCGATTTTATAAAATCGCTTTACGATATTGAAAGCGGGTCATTCAATCCCCTTTTAGGCAGTGTGGAGCTTGTCGCTCCTCAGGGAAAGCCCGACGTCTTTGTGCTCGCCGGCGACGGAAAAGGCATACCCGTTTACAGGCAGCTTCAGAAGAACAGGCTGGCCTTCTCGACCGGGATATTGTTTGAAAACGATGTCGACTTCCAGGTTGCCAGAGCGCTTTCCGAATTTGTGGTGTCTGCCGAGGCCTTTAATCCGGTGCCGGACGCAAAAATTAAGCAGGCAAAAACATTTATTGACCAGGCACGGTTTTTCATCGACACAGGAGTAAAAATCGGTGTTTACAACAGGTTCTGCGAGGAGCTTCTTAAGTACGCCAAGGAGCACGGCAAGACGGTGCTGAGCAGTGCGGAGGAGCTTTTTGGTTTATAACCGCTTATCAATCTGCGTTGGAATTCAGGACATTTGAGAACCCAAGGCCTGCTTGAGGAGGGCAACGGATGATAGAAATAAAAAACATAAGCAAAACTTACCCCGGACAAAAGGTGCCGGCGCTGAAGGATATAAATCTTACAATCGAGACAGGTGAATTTTTCGGACTTCTAGGCCCAAACGGCGCGGGCAAAACGACCATGATAAAGCTGCTTGCAACACTTCTGAAACCAGGCTCAGGTGAAATCTATATTGACGGAGATCTTCTTTTGAGGTCAAACAGAAATGTTAAGCGCAAGCTTTCTATGGTAACGCAGGAGTTCTCGCTCCGCTCCAACATGACGCCTGAGCAGATAATGGAGCTTCAGGGAAGACTGTATCAAATCCCGAAAGCCAAGATAAAGGAGCGTACAAAGGAGCTGCTCAGCTTTTGCGACTTATATGAACATCGAAAAAAGGTGTGCCGTCAGCTTTCGGGCGGAATGAAGCGCAAGCTAATGCTCTGCCGCGGGCTGCTCACCGAGCCCGAAATTCTTATACTCGACGAGCCCACGGTCGGGCTTGACCCATTTGCAAGAAGGCAGATGTGGGACCTTCTCAAGCAGCTGAATGACAAGGGAATGACCATACTCCTTACCACTCATTACATAGACGAAGCACAGTACCTGTGCAAACGTATAGCTCTCATAGATCAGGGAAGGACAGACAGGGTGGAGAGCCCGTCTTTGCTTATAAAGGAGCTTGGAAGCACTGCAGTCGACGAGTTTGACGGCAATCATACGAAGAGCAGGTTCTTCGCAGTCAGAGAGGAAGCGCTTAAATATGCCGCCTCGCTTGAAAACGAATTTGTGATACGCAGCACGACTCTTGAGGATGTTTTCGTGGCTCTTATCGGCAAGAAACTGGAGGCAAAATAATGGGTATTGTAACCGCCATATGGGAAAAATGGGTGGAGTTTAAGTATGAATGGCTGAAAATCACCGCTGCCGCTATGGTAAGCCCGCTGCTGTACATGATAGCTCTTGGCTGGGGCTTGGGCTCGATGACGAGCATGGATAATATCAGATATATCGATTTTCTGGTTCCAGGCTTAATTGCGATGAGCACCATGAACAACAGCTTTTCGTCCGTTGCCACCGCTTTGAACACACAGCGTATCTTTGAGCACTCGTTTGAGCAGATAATTATCTCACCTACATCGCTTGGACAATACGTTATAGGGCAATCAATCGGCGGCTCGCTGCGAGGAATATACAGCGGGATATTGGTGCTCCTGATTGCGCTTCCATTCGGCGTCAGCCTGAAGCTCAGTCCAATATTCTTCCTCGTAATGTTTTTAAACGGATTGGCTTTTGGAGCCTTGGGTGTGCTTGCGGCGATACTTAGCGTTACACACTCGGATGTCGGCAGATTTTCAACCTTTATAATAGCGCCGATGACCTTTTTATGTAACACCCTGTTTCCCCTCGATAAAATCCCAAGAGTAATACAAGTACTTATACAACTTTTACCCCTTACACACGCAAGCAGTCAGCTTCGCAGCATATCCTACGGACAGCCGGCTTCATTGTTCAGTATACTGGTTTTGACTGCATACTCGGTTGTATTTATTCTGCTATCAGTGTTCTTCATAAATAAACGAAAAAACCTGTAAGGGATTACTTATGGAAAACAGTCAGTCTGTAGCTGGCTTTGGCACGCTCCAATTAAGTATTCTATGATTCTTATTCCGTGCCACACCGCTATTATGCTTGCCATGGGAAGTATGCGCTATCTGAGGCTTTGACAACGTGCAAACATAGTAGCAATAAGCTCTCAAAACGGCGATAAACCGTTCTTATAAAACTCTCAAATCGTTGTACTTTGATTACCATGTCGTAAACATTTGACCTTTTGATTTTTATGCAAAACTGTGAATAGTATGCAATTTTTGTGTATAAATATACGTTAGCTAGTTGGAACAGGAAGACAAGCCGCAAGGCTGAAAACCCCGTTTTTAAATCGATACCCCGTGTTTAAACACGGGGTATTTCGCATATAAACACGGGGTGTTTTGGGGTTAAACACGGGGGATGAGGGTAATTCTAGCTTATTTGTTCTCCGCTTTACTCAGTCCTTATGCAAGATTTAATATTTATTCATTGATATATCAGTTTTTGCGCGATTTTAATGTATACAAGAATTTAAAGCCATATGGTGAACATCATTGGCGGGCCTGTTTCTAAAGGCTTCATCCATTTGTTTAGGGATTAAACGTCCTAGTTAACCTCGTATTCTGAAACTGTAAGCGTATTAGATAAGTCCAGAATTTCCAGACGTAACAGTTTGAGGTGTTACAATATGCCTAAGATTTGCAAAGAATGCTTTATTCTGGAGCTCTCACCATGATAACCCGGCTAACTTCGGTTTTTAACCGTTTCTTTTTTTATGCCCATTCTGACATAATGCTAATGGAGGGACTGAAGCAGATATTTGGATGTCAAACTGTTTAGAAACGGGGTATCCGACGGAAACGGAAACAGGGAATATTGACAGAACTTAATCTTTATTGTGATAGCATGAATGGAAATCGAATTAATAAACCTGTTCTTCTTCCGTCTTACAGCCGTTTTGGGCCGAATAATGGACCTGATAATACCTTGCTTATCCTGTCAGGTTTTGAATGTCCAGCATGTCAAATTAGCCAGCACATAAACAGGCGTTCGTTTTCTCGTCCCCAAATATCGCTATGGCGATATTTATGTGACTCGCCCCCTCGCGCCACATAAGTAGTTCGAGCAGTCTTGATGCCCTCTGCCGCCTCGCCTTGCGGCTCGGCGGCAGAGATATTTGGACCACCCGGCTAAAACCCTTATTAGAGTACCAAATATTTTAAATCTAGTCCAAATCCGAAAACCCATTGTTTTTCAATGGTTTCAGCCATGCGAACCTCTAAATGTTTGAGGTGCTGCTGAAAGACCACAAATTGCAAAAAGTCCAAATATCTATTGAAAATACTCGATAGTTGGGGCTACCTCAAATGTGATACCAAATATTCTTAAACACGGCCTCCAAATATCTCGTTTTAC
>ENA-UPAD01002002-UPAD01002002.1-bioreactor-metagenome-genome-assembly--contig:-NODE-2002-length-17342-cov-12.844681_pt1 | contig 17342 bp, 16 predicted proteins | sample MGYA00238179_ERZ772710 | MGnify/ENA primary metagenome ERZ772710 (study PRJEB29004, sample SAMN07631245) | bioreactor metagenome | isolation source: Switchgrass digestor | place: USA: Dartmouth...
AGCCGATGAGTCTGTGCACGAGGAATACCAATTTAGGAATATATGAACATGTATCCATTATATAGCACCTTAAGTTGACGACATTGGCCTGTGGCGGTCTGCGAATGAAACGCATATTATAATACAGTTGCAGGGATGCAATACATGACATTCCAATTATCCTAATTTTTTCTTAAAATATAGACAATCATTGAAATTTATGATAAAGTAAATTATATCAAACTATAATAAATCGTTAAAAAATTTAAAAACGGGGGAAAAGTATATGCAGAAAAAAGCATTCATTGGCAAGTTGAGAAAAACCGCTTTAGTTTTGATGTTTACCGTATTTATGACGATGACTTTTACTTCCATGTTTGCTGCGGAAACTCAAAACGGTTCTGACTTAATTGGCACATTATGTTCATTAACCAAAGATGACCCTAAAATCCGCATTTCAATTTTAAAAATCATTACCAATCAGGAAGAACTGGTTACGCCGTTGAAAATGCAAACAATAACGGACGGAAACGTCGGTACGATTGCAAATAAAATAATAAAGCAGTTATCAAATGCTGAATTAGACAAAGCAAGCTTGGAAAAGTCACTCAAGGAATTCTATGCTTACCAGCAAAAAAATGAGGAAATGGCAAGTCTGATTCTTGAAAAATATCAAAACGGTTATGTCATGCATGATGATAAATATTTGCAGGCAGGCGGCTTTGACGGCATAAAAAAGGTCATTGAAGAAGAATTTTATAGTTACCTGATATTTCTTAATTATTTAAGAGATGCTGAAGAATTCTATAATATTCCAAGGGAAATGAAGATATACAATTTGCTTTACGTCGATGAAGCAGGCAAGATTCAACTGTATCCTGACCTGGAAGAACTGTGGAAGACGCCTGACGAATATTATTTTGAAAAGAGAATACCGGATTATGTGGAAAGAATGGAAAAGATTCTGACAATAGTCAATGGAGATACTTACAAAGAAGAAAGAAAAAATTTTATTGCCAACTTAAAAATATTCCGTTTTATTGATGACAAGAAAAGGCCGGTAGACGGATATGATCCTGATGATATCAATAAACTGTTTCCCGATGAAGAAAACGAGGTAGTTTTCAACGACCTAGATACGGTGCCCTGGGCAGCGGAATACATTAATGCATTAGCCAAAAAAGGCATTATAAGCGGAGTAGCCGAAGGAATATTTGCCCCCAATAACAATGTCACCAGGGAAGAATTTGCCAAAATGCTTGTATCGGCTTTCGGTTTCAGTGATGATACCGCAAGGACTCAATTGACAGATGTAAGCCCTGATGCATGGTACTATCCGTATGTATCCGTAGCCGAAAAGCTTGGCATAGTAAAAGGAAACGGTACCGAATTCGGCGTAGGACAGAACATCACCCGTCAGGATATGGCGGTCATGGCATATCGTGCGGCACAAAAGGCAAACGTGTCAATAAAAAAGGTAAAGGAAGCACAGGCCTTTGCAGATGAAGCGGAGATAGCGGACTATGCACGAGAGAGCGTTACTGCCATGCAGCAGGCGGACATCATTAACGGTGTGGAAGGCAACCGCTTTGCACCCAATGAAAATGCAACCAGAGCACAGGCAGCCAAAATCATTTATTTACTGATACAGGAATAAGGGATATCCATGTACATTGTAGAGCAAAGCAGAGCAGCAACCGGTGAAGTCATATTAAGCGGTTCCAAAAATGCAGCGCTGCCCATATTGGTGGCAGCCTGTTTGTGCGAAGAAGAAGTCACGTTGCACAATGTTCCGTTAGAGCTTCTTGATGTAAAAATCATGTTGGAAATCCTTCGGGAAGCCGGCTTTTGCATAGAGCAATGCAGGAATAATACTTTGAAGTATTATCCGCAGGAAAGCCGGCACCTTAATACAACTATATCCGAAAAGGGCAGTCGCATTCGTTATTCCTTGCTGCTGCTCTCTCTTTTCATGCAAAAATGCGGACAGGCAAGAATAACCAAGCCGGGTGGCTGTAACTTTGGCGAGCGCAAATATGATATTCATATCGATTCCCTGACAAAAATGGGAGCGTGTATTAACGAAGATGAACGATATATATATGGCAGAATAGACCGCACATTTATAGGTCAAAACTTATTATTTCACACCGCAACCACTTCCGGTACCGAAAATGTTATTATTGCAGGAGTTAAGGCAAGGGGCAGGACCATTATAAGAAACGCCCATACCTGTCCGGAAGTATTGGATTTAATTCATTTTCTAAACACAGTAGGTGCCAGGATCAATTATAAGGCACGGTACGTAGAGGTAGAAGGAGTTCAGAGGCTTGGCGGCGGCGAGTACACCATCATGAACGATAAGGATGAAGCCATGACCTATATGGTTCTTGCCGCCATCACCAGAGGGAAGATTACCATTAAAAATTTTGATTTCCACCTTGTACCGTCGGAAGTAAACCTTCTACGGCAAATAGGCGTTCATGTGGAACATCACAAGTTATCTGAAAATGCAGGAGATACCGTAATCGATGCCACCAGTGAAGAGCTGTATCCGTTTCATCTTTCCACGGCACCGTATCCCGGAATTGTGGACGCACAGCCTTTATTTGCCGCACTGGCAATGAGCATAGAAGGCGAAACCGTGATTACTGAAATGAGGCATGTAGGCAGGTTTCAATATGTTGAGGAATTTAAGAAGTTAGGTGCGGACATTGAACATTATCACAACTGCATTGTTGTAAACGGAGGCAAGCCGTTAACCGGTGCACGGGTAACCGCCCATGACCTCCGCGCGGGAGCGGCCCTCCTGCTTGCAGGCAGCATTGCACAAGGCAAAACCGTCATTGAAAACGAAGCCCAAATACAACGCGGCTACTGCAACATCGTACAAAAAATGAACACCCTCGGCTGCCGCGTTATACACAAACCATAGGAACAAACTGAACTCGCCGAAATTGTGTAGGGGCGACCTGTGGTCGCCCGCAAGAACACAGTACCTATATTTAGCGCAAATCGTATAAACCAATTATATTTACATAAAAATGTAGGGGCGACCTGTGGTCGCCCACACAATAGTAGGTGATAAGTTTGGCATTGCCAAAACGAAAAAGCATACGTTTAAAAACATATGATTATAGTCAAAACGGAGCTTATTTTATCACTATATGTACAAAAGATAAACGTAACATATTATGGGAAACGAATGTAGGGGCGACCTGTGGTCGCCCGAACGAAACACAACATTTATCTGATATAGGAAAAATCATTGATAGTGAAATTAACAAAATTAAGTCGTATTATGATAATGTTAGTGTTAATAAATATGTGATTATGCCAAACCACGTTCATATGATAATTATTTTGGAATCCAGTGAAAGCGGACGACCACAGGTCGCCCCTACAATTTCGCGTATTATTCAACAATTTAAAGGATCAATAACCAAAAAAGTTAAGCAAACTGTGTGGCAAAAATCATTTTATGATAGAATTATCAGAAACGAAAAGGAATACCTCCAAATATACAACTACATTGAAACCAATCCATTAAAATGGGAAGAAGATTGTTACTATGTTGAATAAAATCATTTACAACCAATACTTTAACTCACTAATATCCAAATTCACCGTTGCATTTTTTGGCATACTGAACTCCATACTAATAAGCAGAAGCTTAGGTCCTGCTTTAAAAGGAGAATATGCATACATTCTTAATATTGCAAATTTAGCTGTCGTCATATTGAATCTGGGCATTTACCAATCCTATCCCTATTATAAACGGCAGGCAAAGCAGCCAAACATACTTGCTCAATACGTGAATAATATCTTTTTCCAATTTATTTGCTATTTGTTCATTGCAATCATACTTTCTTTCCTAATCATGCAAAAAGTGTGGATCGTTGTATTTACTTTAATACCCATTATGGTACTGTCACGGCAGTTAAGTTTCATTGCCTTAGTAGAAAACATAAGCCTTAGGAATATCATTAATATCATTGACCAATTTTTTTATACCTGTATTTTACTGACGGTATATATCTGCTTGCCTCGTAATATAAATGTGGTCATTGCCGCATTGTACATAAAAGAAATAACGGCAGTACTGTTAATCATGATTTTGTTCAAATTCCGGATCAACTTATTAAAAGTAGATTATAAACTGATGGGGCAAACCATCGTTTTTGGAATTTATCCCATGCTGACCATGTTGCTTACAACGCTAAATTATCAAGTGGACGTGCTGATTCTCAAATCGTATGTAATATTTGAACAAATCGGCTATTATACCATTGGAGTCGGTTTGGCGAATCAGGCTTGGATCATACCTGACGCCTTTAAGGATGTATTATTTGCAAAAACGGCAAAAGATGATGCCAAAAGGGACGTTCGTTTTAGTCTCAAAGTCAATGTATTGATTAGTTTTGCAATCTTTTGTATAATACTGTTGTTTGGCGAGGTCATTATCCGGATATTATACGGTGCGGAATTTGTGCATGCATATCCTGTAACCATTATTATTTTTGCAGGAACAATCAGTATGGTAATTTTTAAGCTATTAGTACCTATATATAACGCAAAAGGAAAGCAGCGGATAAGTTTTATCATTTTACTGATTAGTGCCTTAACCAATATACTTTTGAATATTATCCTTATTCCGCAGTATGGCATTAACGGCGCGGCATTTGCTTCCGTTATATCATATACCATATGCGGGATTGCATTCTTAGTTGGCTATATAAAAATGCAGAAAGAAGGCTGAAATCAATGAAAGTATCCGTCATCACCATATATTACAACCGGGAACGGTATGTAACCGAATCCATACAAAGCCTTCTTAATCAGACGTATACAAACATAGAGATTATAGCTGTTGACGACGGTTCCACGGACCACACGTTTCAAAAACTATCCGAATTTAATGACCCGAGACTTACGGTATATACGCATCCCAACATGGGGTTTGTCAAATCGTTAATCGAGGCCATACAAAAATCAACAGGAGAACTGATAGCAATACATGGCTCCGGGGATATATCCCTGCCCCAACGGATAGAAAAGCAAGTAAAAATCATGCAACAATTTCCCAATGTGGGTATTGTAGGGTGTTACGTGGATGAACTGGATCTGGTAAGCGGCAAAACAATGCAAAGACGGCCGTATATTTCCCATACGAAAAACCTTACAGACCAAATTATACGCAGCAACCCCTTTACACAAGGGGAAGTTATGTTCCGAAGGTCTGTGTATGAACAGGCAGGAGGGTATAGGGAATTTTTCAAATACAGCCAGGATCGGGATTTATGGCTGCGCATGAGTCTAATCACCGATTTTTATATCATTGATGAAGTATTGTACCGGCGGTTTACATTGCCGGGCGGAGTAAGCCGAACCATTGAAAAAGTAATCATGCAGAAGTACTTTGTGTCCCTGGCGTGCCAATGCATAGAATTAAAAAGAAAAGGCTTGCCGGACTTAATAGAGCAGCACGGCATATATGCCCCGTTTTACAGAAAGCGGGACAACCGCCTTGCATGGAATTTGTTCTTATTGTCCATCTATGAATGGATGAACGGGGAAATATCAAAAGCAATCTATATCAATCAGTTAAGCATAAATGAAAAAATCAGAATATATAATATCGGTCAAAGTATCATCCTGAACCTTGCCTCAAAAAGCAAATTATTTAACAGGATGATGAAACAATTGTTAATCATTTTAGGATACGGTAATCGAAAAACACGATAATACCGTAAGGACGCCATGTGTGGCGCTCCTGCGATAGGATGGATGCATGTTCCTATATGGATAAATTGTTATGTTGGGGCGACCTGTGGTCGCCCGAAAAGATTACGGCGAAGTCAGATAGAAAGGCAGTTGCAACAATATGTACACATTACTCATTCAAACATCCTTATTTGCTTACATATTTAGCCTATATTTTTTTTCATACAGGCCCGGCACCAACATTATATCCAACGCCATAGCCGTGCTTTTAATGGTGTGCATTTTAATGAAGCAAGTATGCCGAAGGTACCGAAGGGGCGGTTCTTTTGGCACACGTCTCCTTGACACACGGGTTCCATGGTTGGCATGCTTTCTTTATTTTATAGCAACTGCAGGACTTTCCTATTTTGTAGCCTTGGATTCTTTCCTGTCTCTGAAAATGATAAAAACCCTCACAAGTATATTTATTCTTATTTTCATCCTAAGTTTGTATATCGATAAAAATTATAAAATCGATAAAATCATCACTTACATTATATATTCAGGCTTTTTAGCATCTCTCTATATTCTGTTGAACTTCAAACAGGCAGGCAGCATTCGGCTGGGAGCGGTATTGGGCAATCAGAATAACATGGCCATGATTGTGGGAAGCTCTTTGGTATTTGCAGGATATAGGATTCTTTTTGAAAAAAGGTATATTTACCTGCTATACAGCCTGTTTATGTCTGTTTTCGTTGTCTTGTCCGGTTCCAGACGCGCCATCATATTTGTTGTTGTAAGTATGGCCATGATGGTATTCTTAAAATACAAGCATGATTATAAAAAGCTGTTAAAAATCGGAGCAGCCGGTATTGCATCCCTGATACTGTTTTACGTATTGATCACCGGTGTACCCACTCTATATAAAATTATCGGCATACGGTTTCAGCATGTATTTGACTTTATTACCGGCAGGCCCATCACCTATGAATTTTCTATTCCCAAAAGGGTATATATGTTCAATCTGGGGATGGAAATGTTTAAAAAAAGGCCCATTTTGGGTTACGGTGTGAACAACTATAGGGTTTTGCTTCATGAAGCAAAAGGCTGGCAAACGTATTCGCATAATAACTTTATTGAAATCATCGTAGGCACCGGTATTTTAGGAGCCATTGGATACTATGGAATGTTTGCCGTTGTGCTGTGGAAACTCAGAAAGGCAAAAACGCCTTACCGGTACTTGTTTTTGTCATGGCTGACAGCATCCCTGGCGGTAGAAGGCATAGCGGTACAATATTATTCAAAATTGTTCCATATCATCTTTTTACTCAGTGCCTCGGCGGGAGCGCAGTCTTTTGACAACTTTGATGTTGCCAAAAGAACCGCCCTCTTGGTAACCAAAATAGCCGTCATAACCGAAACGTTGGCAAAGGGCGGAGCGGAAAAAACGGCGGCGAATATATCTTTATATCTTAGCGACAAATATGAAAAAAGCTTAATTGTGTACGATGGGTCACAAACGGTATATCCATACGACGGGCAGATCATTGATTTGAAATCCTATCCTTCCCACCGATTAACAGCCAAGTTGCTGACCTTATTAAAACGTATATGCAAGGTCAATGACATCAAGGAACAAAATAGATTTCACGCGGTAATAAGCTTGATGGACAGTTGCAATATTGTGAATCTTCTCACCAAGCAGGGAGAGAAGGTTATCGTATCTGCAAGAAATGATTTGCTAAGAAAAGAAGGAACAATGGATAAACGCCTCCGCCTATATCTCTTAAAATGGCTATGCCGTTATGCCGATATAGTAGTAGCGGTATCGGAAGGCATTGGAAACGAACTTGTGAAAAAATATCATATGGATAAACGCAAAATCAAAGTCATTTATAACGGTTATGACTTAAGAGCCATAAAAACATCGGCAGAGCAGCCCTTGGAACCACAATACAGTGAACTGTTTACAGTACCTTGTATTATTACGGTAGGCCGTTTAACGGAACAAAAGGGCCAGAAGCATTTAATCCGTGCTTTTAAAAAAGTGAAATCCGTCATTCATGATGTAAAACTAATCCTTCTTGGTCAGGGAGAATTGGAAACGGAACTCAAGCAGTTAACGGCTGCACTAGGCCTTGCAGATGACGTTTACTTTATGGGATTTCAGGAAAACCCTTACCGGTTTATTCGTCATGCCGATGTGTTTGTCCTTTCATCCTTGTACGAAGGGTTTCCCAATGCACTGGCAGAAGCCATGGCATGCGGCGTCCCTGTAATCTCTACCGACTGTTATACAGGTCCCAGGGAAATCCTTGCGCCGGAAACGGATACGGGGATACAGGCACAAACCATTGAATATGCACCATATGGCATATTAGTACCGGTTTGCAAAGGAGAAAAGGAAGAAGAACTGTTGGCACAGGCAATCATCAATATTTTAAGCAATCCGTCCCAGCGCGGACATTATGCTCAGATGGCGTCAAAGCGTATCCAGGATTTCAGCATGGAAAAAATGATTCACCAATGGGAAGAGGTCATACAATGAAAAAGAAAAAAATAGCTCTCCTTATTCCTAACCTGGCCAATGGCGGCGCGGAAAAAATGGCTTCCAACCTCTCCGATATATTATATCCGAAATACGATGTATCCTTTATTTTATTCGACGGAAGCAAAATCGATTATCCGTACAGTGGAAATATGATCAATGTGGGCCTTCCCCCTTTAGAAGGAAAAATGAATAAAGTTATAACTATGCTCAGGCGAATCCATAGGGTGAAGCAAATTAAGAAAAAGCATCAATTTGATATGACCATCAGTTTTTTGGAAAATGCCAATGTAGTGAATTTATTCAGCAAATGCGGCGATAAAGTCGTTTTAACGGTGCATAATTATAATTCCAAAAGGAATTACGGTTTTCTTTATGAAAACGTCTATAGATGGCTCATGAAGTGTTTTTACAATAAAGCAGACCGTATTGTGGCGGTATCTAAAATGATTGCCCGGGACATGATAAGCAATTATCGCATTCTTGAACAAAAGATAGAAGTCATATATAATTTTATTGACATGGACAACATCAAAAAGCTTATGCAATGCCAATCGGACCATATTATGGAGCGGTTGTCGGAGAAGCCTGTGGTGATTAATGTAGGAAGGCTTTATTCGCAAAAAGGACATTGCCATTTAATCCATGCCTTCAAGTTGGTATTGCAAAATGTACCCGACGCCCAGTTGGTCATTCTTGGACATGGTGAACTTGAGGAGGAATTAAAAACACTGGTTAAGAACCTTGGAATGGAAAACCACGTGCATTTCATGGGGTTCAGAAAAAACCCCTATCAATGGATGGCATATTCAAAAGTATTGGTTTCATCGTCATTATTTGAAGGGTTTGGGAATGTATTAATAGAAGCCATGTGCTGTGGCTTGCCGGTCATTTCTACGGACTGCCGGTCAGGCCCGAGAGAAATACTGGCTCCTGCAACACCCATGGAATATGAAACCAAATCCGTAGAATATGCCGAATACGGAATATTGACACCGGTTTGCACGGGAAAACACCAGGAAGAATCTTTAGCACAAGCAATGGTCGAAATGTTAACCAATGAAACGTTACGACAGCATTATATTGCCCAATCACAAAAGCGGGTACAGGATTTTAGCAAAGAAAAAGCCACCGAACAGTGGTATCAATTGATTGATAGTATGAACCAATACCAAATATTCATATGCGGAAACTTTGGCTATGCCAATAACCAACTGGACGGTCAAACCGTCAAAACGCGGCAGCTAAAAGACCAATTTGTCCGGCAGTTCGGGGAAGAGAATATTATTTATTCCGACATGTCCCAATGGAAAAAAAGACCGCTGTCCATGTACCGGGAAATAAAACGTCACGCAAAAAACAGCAAAAGCACCCTTGTCCTGTTGGGGCCTAAAGGCATTCGCCTGTTGCTTCCGCAGCTTGTCCGCTGGAAAAAGAAATATTCCAAAGACCTTCGATATATTGTAATAGGCGGCTGGCTTGCCACGGTTGCCCAAAAGAATAACATCCTTGCCTCTGCCCTAAAAAAACTTGACCGCATATATGTAGAAACATCGTCCATGCAGGAAAAGCTCCGGCAGATAGGAATCACCAATACAAGTGTACTTCCCAATTTCCGCCGGTTTCATTATATAAACCATATAGACAGTCATTCCATACAATTGCCCATAAAAGCGGTTATCCTATCCAGAATCATAAAAGAAAAAGGCATCCATACGGCAATTGACGCAGTAAAAAGCATCAATCAAACACACGGGAAAATATGTATAACGCTGGATATCTATGGCCAGCTAAACAAAAAATATGCGGCAGAATTCCAGACTCTCGTACGGCGCAGCAACGGTCACGCCACATACAAAGGCTATCTTGAAGAGGAAAACATTCAGCAGACGCTCATGCAATATGATTTGATGATCTTTCCTACTTACTATCATGGAGAAGGATTTCCGGGAGCCATTATTGATGCGTATGCCGCAGGTTTGCCGGTAGTGGCATCCGATTGGAAGTACAACAGGGAAGTTGTGGACGACGGCAAAACAGGCATATTTTTTGAACCTCAAAATACCGCTGACCTTATCCAAAAGTTAAATAGCCTGATTTCAAACCCACAAAGCATTGAGCAGATGAAGTACCATTGCTTGGAGAAAGCAAAAGAATACCATGTGGATACGGTATTGGCGGAACTAATTCAGGAATTGAGGAGGGTTTAATCTGAACATATTAATTATAGGCCCTAATCCGGACAAGCCTATCATCGGCGGGGTTGTGACCCATGTAAAAAATCTGCTTCTTGAACTTCAAAAGACCGGACAACATAACATCAAGATTTTTGATACCACTTTCCATAAAAACGGAACCAAAAAATCCATTATAAAAAGTATATGGGAAATCATGGCGTTCCAATATCAGCCCTATGACATCATCTATATTAATGCGTCCATATACTTTACTTCCCTGGTAAAGCTGGGCCTTTTACTCAAACGGATGTATATGGGCAGCATGCCGACCAAAAAGGTATTTGTGAAATTTCACGGCGGTTCATTTCACAACATACGGGGGACCCAAAAACGATATTTACAACTCCTATTAACCGGAAAAATACGGTCACAAGTTGATAGCTTCATGTTTTTAACCGAGGAGCAAAAACAGGAATTTCAGAACCGGTTCCCCTGTGATACCGATAAACTTAAACTGTCATTCAATTGCGTGAAAGTAGAACCAGACTACCCCGCCAAGGATTTTAGCGTGCTTAAGATACTGTTTTTGTCGCGAATGGAAAAAGCAAAAGGGATTTATGAATTCATAGAAGCGGCCCGGGAATTATCAGGGCGTCCAAATATCCGTTTTTTCATTGCCGGCTCAGGAACCGAAGAAAAGAACGTAGAGAAAGCGGTAAACAAAATGAGTAACACCACCTACATAGGCGCGGTAAAGGGCGATATAAAGGAACGGCTTATTAAAGAATGCAATGTATTCTGTCTGTTGTCCGAAGCCGAAGCAGTTCCCTATGCATTATTGGAAAATATGGCATGGGGGAATATCCCCATTGTTACGGATGTGGGACGGATGAAGCAAATTGTAGAAACGCAACAATCCGGTTATGTAATCAACAAGAACAGCAAAGAACTGTTACAAGTCATAGAACGGCTTGCCTCGGATCAGGAAGCGGCCTTGGAAAAGTCCTATAAAGCGTATCTTACCATTAAGGAAATGCAAGAAGGTGAAAACATTGATCAATGCCTACAGTTTTTACAAAATGGAACGCTGGTTCTATAGGCATCATATGAAACCGTTGGCAAAATTCATACAGGGAATCATATTCCTATTATACAATTCATATATACCGTATACATGTGAAATCGGCAAAGGAACCAGGTTCGGTTATGGAGGGATGGGCGTCGTCATTCATGCAAGAGCCAAAATAGGTTGCAATTGCATTATTGCCCAGCAGGTTACCATCGGAGGACGCTCCAAAAAACCCGAAGTACCTATTATCGGCGACCACGTCTATATAGGTGCCGGAGCGAAAATACTGGGACCTGTCAAAATCGGCAACCATGTAGTGATCGGTGCCAATGCCGTGGTGTTGGAAGACGTACCCGACCATACGGTAGTTGCCGGCGTCCCTGCAAAAATCATTCGTCAGGGAATTAACATGGAAGACGTGGTATAAATTTGGATGAAATAGTAAAAAACTGTTTACTTTCAGGTAAATTATGATATAATATAAGTGAAGGTAATCAGTACCGCAAGGTGCGGTTGCCCCAAAGCGATGTTATAAATTCATTATAACCACTCTGGTGCTAGCAGGGTGGTTTATTTCATTAAACATATAATATCATAAACATATATAATTTGACATAAAAATAAACAGGAGGTCTCATGCATAAGCTATCACTATACATTCATACCGCCAAATATCTTAAACCCTCGCAAATTTTTTATCGTATCCTAAGACAGTTGCAGAATAAGCTGTATAACCCGTACATACGTGAAGCGGATGTTGTAGCGCCTGTCAATGCGGACATTTCATATATCATCCCTGAATTGGATCTAAGTCCTGACTATCTGAACAGGTTTAACATAGAAGAATTGCTGAACAACACATTTACCTTTCTTAATCTTAAGAAACAAACGGACCTGAAAACAGGTTGGAATGACCCTTCCATGCCGCGGCTTTGGATATTCCACCTTCACTACTTTGAATATCTCTATGCTTTGGCTGATGCTTACAATAAAACCCATAAAGAACAATATTATGAAAAATATAAAGAAATCATTGAAGAATGGATAAAAAATAACCCTATAGGCACAGGAAACGGTTGGCATCCCTATACAATATCCTTAAGGCTTACAAATTGGATTTGTACATTTCAACTATTATATGATACAATAAAAAATGATTTTTCGTTTCAATTATATATGTTAAAATCATTATATACACAATATAATTATTTAAGAAAGAATATAGAGAAAAACAACAGGGGCAATCATTATATGGAAAATTTAAAGGCACTGATTCTGGGCAGTATCTTTTTCAAGCAGGAAAAACCGTTGTCCCGTTACTTGGAAGAGTTCAACAGGCAGCTTGAAGAACAGATTCTGCCGGACGGCATGCACTTTGAATTAAGCCCCATGTATCACAATATCATGCTGGAAGCGGTCATGAAAGTCCATTATTGGCAGAGGCAAGACCATGTTACAGACACCATTGCCAAAATGCTTGATGTAACCTATTCATTGGAGAAAAATACGGGACGTCTTCCGTTTTTTAATGATTGCAGCCAACATACGGCCAAAAGCACAAAATCGCTGATTCATACCGCTGAACGGTACTTTGGCATAAAGCCGCGATATAAGGCACGCTTTGAAGCAAGCGGATATTATATTTTAGATACAAAATTTCATCAGTGTATAATTGATGCAGGAAAAATCGGCGTGGACTATTTGCCGGGTCATGCTCATTGTGATGCCTTAAGCTATGAACTTGCCGTCCACGGCCGGCCGGTCATCGTCAATTCAGGGACCTATACCTATGAACCGGAGAAATGGCGGGATTATTTCCGCAGTACCCGGGCACACAATACGCTGGCGATAGACGATACGGAGCAGTCCCAGTATTGGGGAAGCTTTCGGGTGGCAAAAAGAATCCGTTATCCGAGAGGAAATATAGAAATCCAAAACGGTATCAGAATGTTCAAAGGAAGTTATTTCAACTATAAAGGGCAAAAGCATATCAGGTATATCATGTGGTTGGAACAGGACATTTTCCTTGTATTGGACAAAGTAGAAGCGCCAAAGTTCCGATATACCAAAAGCTATATTCATCTGCATCCGAAATATGAACTGATGAAAGATACCCATTGGCAGATTATCCAAGACCATGAAAGAATAGCCGATATCATATGCATTCATTCTATTCATGAAAAAACGTATAAAGGCGGTGAGACAAACGGATGGTACTCGCCTGAATTCGGCTTGAAATATGAAAATCATGTCTTGGAAATCCATAGTCAGTCTACAGTATCAGGGTATATCATTAATTTCAGTGATTATCCTGTGGAAGTGCAGTGTAGTAATGAGCAGGTAACCGTAAGGTATAACGGTACGGAAAAACAGATTCCTATAAAATAAAGAAAGGTACTTGACGAGCGTATATGAGAATTGTAGTGATCAGTCATTATTTTGTTCCGGAAATGGGTGCACCGTCTGCCAGGATATATGAAATGGCAAAACGCTGGGCCAGAGAAGGACACCAGGTACAGGTGATAACCGGGTTTCCCAATCATCCCACCGGTGTCATCCCTGAAAAATATAGAGGAATGAAATATTTGCGGGAAGAAATGGACGGCATTGTCGTCCATCGGAGTTATATTTATGCCACACCCAACAAGGGCTTTTTAAAAAGGACAATAGGGCATTTGTCTTTTCTGATGTCGAGTATTATATATTCCATGAAGAAAGTCGGAGAAATTGATATAGTCATATCCACGTCCCCTACTTTTTTTACCATGTTTTCAGGGCGCTATTTAAGCAGGAAAAAGAAGGTGCCGTGGATACTGGAAGTCAGGGACTTGTGGCCTGCCGCCATTGACGCCCTTGGTGTACTAAAAAATAAGGCCTTGTTAAGACTTCTTGAAAAAATGGAATTGCATTTTTATGCCGCATGTGACGGCATTGTAGTGGTAACCCGGTCATTTAAACAGAATCTGATATCAAGAGGTGTGCCTGCGGATAAAATAGAAGTCATCACCAACGGGGTGGACGAAGAAGTGTACAAACCTCAGTCAAAAAATCAGTCCTTGCTGGAAAAATATGGATTACAAGATAAGTTTATTGTAACCTATATAGGGGCTCACGGAATATCCCACGCCCTGGATAAGGTTGTACTGGCAGCGGAACAACTCAGGGAGCAGGCAGACATTCAGTTTGTTTTTGTGGGAGAAGGTGCGGAAAAAGAAAAGCTAATCAGCATGGCTCGGGAAAAAGGGCTTAACAACATATTATTTATCGGTGCCCAGCCTAAAAAGGATATGCCGGATTATTATAACATGTCCGATGTGTCGGTGGTTACCCTTAAGAATATTCCGCTGTTTAGGTCGTTCATCCCTTCAAAAATATTTGAACTCATGGGATGCGGTGTACCTATTATAGCCGGCCTTGAAGGAGAAGCCGCCGATATTCTCAAAGAGTCAGGAGCGGCCGTCATTGTTCCACCCGAAGCCGCCGACGCAATAAGCCGCGCCGTTATGGACCTGAAGTCCAATGAGGTTCTTAGAAACCGAATGGAAAAAAACGGGCCGGAATTTGTAAAAAAATATTATTCCCGCGCCATATTAGCCGATAAATATATAAGGGTAATGCAAAAAAATTTGCAGGAACACAAAAAATTTACAAACTGTAGGGGCGAACCGTGTTCGCCCGCTTGAAAGGCTGGTATTAATGGAATTTGTATTTTGGACGTCAGTATTTTTAATCGCCTATTCCTATATAGGATACTATATTTTTCTCAATATTGCCTATGTCTTTGTTTCCATAAAAGACAAAGACATAAAAATCGAAAATACATTTGAAGACGATTACCCGAAAGTCTCCTTTATCATTGCCGCATATAATGAGGAAAACGTCATTGAACGAAAAATACGGAATACGCTTCAGTTAAAATATCCGAAAGACAAATTGGAAATTATCGTTGCCTCCGACCATTCAACCGATAAGACCGATGAAATTATCAGAAAATATGCCGATGCCGGCATCATATTACATGTGGCAAAAGAGAGGAAAGGAAAGACCAATGTCCAAAATGAAGCGGTAAAAATTGCAACAGGAGAAATATTGGTATTTTCTGATGCCAATGCCATGTGGGGAAGGCATTCGCTGATACGTCTTGTCAACAACTTTTCCAATCCTAAAATAGGATATGTGGCCGGAAGGCTTCAATACATCAATAAGAACAGCAATATAACCAGTTATTCCGAAAGTTTGTACTGGAATTATGATTTGCTCCTGAGGAACTTTGAATCCAAGATTTACTCCATAACGGCAGGAAACGGGGCAATCTATGCCGTCCGAAAAGAAGATTATGAATATGTGGACCCAATGTACACTCATGATTTGGCATTCCCGCATCTTATGGTGGAAAAAGGAAAGCTGGCCATATACGATGAAAGTGCGGTAGCCTATGAAAAGGCAGGGGAAACGCTTGAAGATGAATTCAAAAGAAAAGTAAGGATGTTCAGCCGCAACTGGCAGAGAATGCTTACCAACCCCAATATGTTTAATCCGTTAAAAGTAGGCTGGCTTTATGCCGTTTTTATGATTTCACATAAATTGCTGCGCTATTTTTTGCCGTTTTTTCATATATTGTTGTTCATCAGCAATATGATGTTGGCTGCCAATGAGTTCTACCGGCAAATATTATATGCCCACGTATCATTTTATATTTTGGCACTGATAGGCTTTGTAACCCGCACGCATCATAAACTATTCTATATACCGCTGTATTACGTCACATTCCAATATACCATACTGTTAGGATTCATCAAATATATCACCGGCGGCAACCGGGCATACTGGGAAAAAGCAGAAACAACGAGGATATAATTAGAGATATATTCCTTTTCATACGGTAAAATAGTATAATATAATTGAACATTTGTCATAATCTTATAATGTGAATTAATCAAGTACGGGAGAATATTATTATGCCTTTATCCAATATTTCCATCCATGAAAAAATAAATAAAGCAGTCGATTATCTTGTTCCTGAAACAGAACCGCATTTCATTATTCTGTTTGGTTCTGCGGTGCGTCCTTCCGGATTCAGACAAGACAGCGATATTGATATTGCATTTTTCAGTGACCGGAAATTCACCCCTTACGAAATATTTATGATGTCACAAAAGCTTGCAGAAATGTTGGGACAGGATGTAGACCTTGTGGATTTAAAGAGTGCTTCCACCGTATTTGCGGCACAAATCATAGGAACGGGAAAAGTGATATATGAAAATAACAAAGAAATCCGCCAAAGATTCCAAATGAGAACGTTAAAAGAATATGCAATTCTAAATGAAGAGCGGCAGTGCATTATGGATAAAATAAAAGAAAGAGGATATGTCTATGAAAAATGATGTTATCCTAAATAAAATTGCAGTCATTGAACGTTGCATTAAAAGGATACATGAAGAATACGAAAACAATCCTGAAAACTTGGAAAATTATACGAAACAGGACTCTATCATCCTTAACATTCAAAGGGCCTGTGAGGCGTGCATAGACTTGGCAATGCACATCATATCAGAAAAAGGGTTGGGAATTCCTCAAAACAGCAGGGATGCTTTTGAATTGCTAATAAAAAACAAATACATTCCTGCCGACTTGGGAAACAGACTAAAAGCAATGGTAGGATTCCGGAATATTGCAGTACATGATTATCAGGCAATCCATCTTGAAATCGTTCAGCAAATCATTGAAAAACATCTTACAGATATTATCCAATTTACGGAACTCATATTAAAAATGGATGAATGATAGAATGATGCATTGGTCCAATGTCGTCAACTTAAATTACCAATATTTTCTGCGGGCGACCACAGGTCGCCCCTACGGTAAA
>ENA-UPAD01002044-UPAD01002044.1-bioreactor-metagenome-genome-assembly--contig:-NODE-2044-length-16867-cov-413.876041_pt1 | contig 16867 bp, 7 predicted proteins | sample MGYA00238179_ERZ772710 | MGnify/ENA primary metagenome ERZ772710 (study PRJEB29004, sample SAMN07631245) | bioreactor metagenome | isolation source: Switchgrass digestor | place: USA: Dartmouth...
TAGTCGGTGTTGTTGTTGGTGTTGCTGTTGGTGTTACTGTTGGTGTTGTAGTCGGTGTTGTTGTTGGTGTTGCTGTTGGTGTTACTGTTGGTGTTGTAGTCGGAGTTATTGTTGGTGTTACAGTTGGTGTTATTGTTGGTGTTGTAGTCGGAGTTATTGTTGGTGTTACAGTTGGTGTTATTGTTGGTGTTGCTGTTGGTGTTGCTGTCGGTGTTGTTGTCGGTGTTGTTGTTGGTGTTGGTGTAGATATTACTTCAGCATTAATTTTTTCAGGTTGAATAACAGTGTACCCTGAACTTATCTTGTTTCCATACCAATCAATTAAAACTGTTCCATCTATTGCATTAGGTATGCTTGCTGCATTCTCAAACAATACAGCAGTCTCCTTTTTCTGCAATACCTTAAAGCCTATTACTGCTATTGTTCCAGTTTCCTCTGCCACTCCATCTTCCCTGTATGCTTTTAAATTTATGTATGACCTGGAGAAGTTTAATATTCCTTTCTCTATATTGTGTGCCGCATTAGGCAATACACCATAATCCTCTGATGTAAATAATTCACCGCTTGTCGGTATTGTACTGTTTGTATAAGCTCTACCTGTATTTGGATTAACAGCTTGCAATACCTCAGGATCATATTTTATATTTACTTGATATCCTGACAAATTGCTTATCTTATTTACTTTCAATGTCGCTGTAATTATTTCCCCTACTTCTGCACTATTTTTGTCAAATGTCATTGTTATATAACTATCGGTTGTTGGTACTGCTGTTTCTGTTGGTGCAGGTGTTGGTGTTTCTGTTGGTGCTATAGTTGGTGTTGGTGTCGGTGTTGCTGTTGGTACTATTTCAACATTAATTTTTTCAGGTTGAATAACAGTGTACCCTGAACTTATCTTGTTTCCATACCAATCAATTAAAACTGTTCCATCTATTGCATTAGGTATGCTTGCTGCATTCTCAAACAATACAGCAGTCTCCTTTTTCTGCAATACCTTAAAGCCTATTACTGCTATTGTTCCAGTTTCCTCTGCCACTCCATCTTCCCTGTATGCTTTTAAATTTATGTATGACCTGGAGAAGTTTAATATTCCTTTCTCTATATTGTGTGCCGCATTAGGCAATACACCATAATCCTCTGATGTAAATAATTCACCGCTTGTCGGTATTGTACTGTTTGTATAAGCTCTACCTGTATTTGGATTAACAGCTTGCAATACCTCAGGATCATATTTTATATTTACTTGATATCCTGACAAATTGCTTATCTTATTTACTTTCAATGTCGCTGTAATTATTTCCCCTGCTTCTGCACTATTTTTGTCAAAAGTCATTGTTATATAACTTGTATCATCTAAATTATAGTTTATTGTTTCTGGCTGAATAACCGAATATCCAGATTGTATTCTATCACCGTTCCAGTTAAGCAAAGTTGTCCCATTTATGCCATTTGGCAAAACCTCAGTATCTTCAAACAATACTGTAGTTGGTTTTTTCTGCAATACCTTGAATCCTATTATCGCTAATGTTCCTGTTTCTTCTGGCCTTCCATCAGCTCTATACGCACTTAAATTAGTATATAAGCTACCAAAATTAAGTATACCTTCTGTTACCTTATTCTCAGCTTTTGAAAAAGGTCCATATTCTTCTGATTTTAACAAATCACCGCTAGTTGGTACTGTACTATTTGTATAAACTTCTCCTGTATCAGGATTAACCGCTTCAAGTACTTCAGGATCATATTTAATATTTACTTGATAACCGGAAAAATTTTTAATATTGTTAATTTTTACAACTGCTTTTATTATTTCCCCTACTTCAGCAGAATTTTTATCAAAGTTTATTGTTATATAACTAGAATCTTCTTCATTTAAATTTATTGTCTGTGCCTGTCCTACGGTATAACCTGAATCTATTCTATTTCCAAACCAATCAAATAACAATGTCCCATTTATTCCATTTGGTAATGAGGTCGAATCCTCGAACTTAATTGAAGTAGTTTCTTCTTTCAGAACTTTAAATCTAATAACCGAAACTGTTCCTGTACTTTCAGGATTTGCATCTTCTCTATATGATTTAAGATTCAAATAAGATCTTGAAAAATTTAAAATTCCTTCTTCAACTTTATTTGATGCTACCAAATTTATTCCATAGTCTGTGTTTTTAAGAATTGTTCCAGATTCCGGTGTTGTAGAGTTTTTATATGCAACACCATTTGAAGTAACCGGTTGCAATACATTCGGGTCATATTTCAAATTTACATGACAACCCGAAAAATCGGTAATATTTTTAATATTAATTGATGCGGTAACAATCTCACCCACAGATGCTTTATTCTTATCCAATACTATTTCAATACTAGATGTTGGAGCTGCATTTACTAGGTTACCACATAAACTGCATATCACTAACATCAACGTTAGCAGAAACGATAAAATTCTATTAACCTTCATCGACGATACCTCTCCCCTTTTAAATATTTCTCAATCATTGCCAACTTATTTAATGTCCGTTTGTAAAACTTATCAAACTGCATCTCCAGCACTCAAAAGACTTCAACATAAGCCTTTATTTGATATGAGGAAGGATACAAGCGTATCCTTCCTCATACTTAAAAGTGTCAAACTGTATTAATAGTCTGAAGATACTTTATTAAAGTGTTTCGCAACTATCATTATATCTTCTAAGTTTATAGCACCGTCTTTGTTCAAGTCTGAACCTTCAACGTAGCTATCATCACCAGCTACTGCATTGAATGATTTGCAGATTTCCATTATATCTTCTAAGTTAATTGCACCATCCTGTACTCCATTTATTATCATATCTCCTGCCCACATGAGTAACGGTTCTGTTGCTGTTGACAATTCTTTGTTTGCACTTACTTGAACATTTGCAATTTCACGTGCAAGATAATTATCTTTAGTAATCTTTATTGTATATGTTCCAGCAGCAACATCCTTTATCTCAAAGTAACCGTTACCGTCTGTTACAGCTGATTTACCTGTTCCAACCAATTCTACTTTGAAGCCCGCATTAACCTTCGGTGCTGTAGCTGATGTAGTTACAAAGTCAGGAGCTATATAACCTGAAACTGTAAATCCTTCAACTATAGTTCCGATATTAACTCCACCGTTCTTAGATTCTAAACTTACAGGTTTCAAACTACGATCAGCAAAGTTTATTTTTTCAATCTTGATTTCTGCGAGTCCTTCATCGCCTATTACCTTGAATATCAATTTTGCGAAATCTCCATCTTCGCTAATATACTGATCTACGAATGATTCATCGAGGAATAATATTTTTACTATTCCGTCAGCTTCTTTGTGTGCAGCAAAGTTTATTCTCGGATTTATAACTATGCTTCCAGCTTCTATATCTACATATTCTAACTTAGTTGCATCATATATAATTGTCATATCTGCTGCAGCCAATCCACCCTCAGGTACATTTATCAACTGTACCGGAACAATTACTTCTTGACCTTTTGCAGCATTTACTGTATCTATTACAACATTGAATCCTTCTAAGTCCGGTGTAGGTGTAGGTGTTACTGGAACTGGTGTATTTGTTACTGTATCTGTTGGTGTAGGTGTTACAGGTACTGTTTCATCTTTTACTGTAACTGAGCCGTTAACTACTGCTAATTTTATTGCTTTTAATGACCTGTCTGCAAAGGTCGGTTTATCACCAATTGCTACTGTAGCTGATGTTCCAGCTTTTGCATTTGAGTTTATCTTAAATTTAAGGTTTAACATTACACCGTCTTCGGCAATGTATTCACTTATCAATGTCTCATCAAGGAACAATACATTCAACAAACCGTCTTTTTCTTTATGCAATGCCAAGTTTACACTTGGATTCTTTACTATGCTTCCTGCTTCATAACTTACATATTCGAGTACGCTTGAATCGTAAGTTATTGCAAAGTCTGCTGATGTAACTCCATTTGCAGATACGTTAGTTAATGTAACTGGTACTGTAACTGTTTCACCTGCTTTACCCTCAACTTTTCCAACTGCTACTATCAAAGCATTTGGATCAGGTGTGCTTGTTACTATATTTGTCGGTGTAGGTGTTACAGGTGTTGTTTCATCTTTTACTGTAACTGAACCGTTAACTACTGCTAATTTTATTGCTTTCAATGACCTATCTGCAAAGGTCGGTTTATCACCAATTGCTACTGTAGCTGATGTTCCAGCTTTTGCATTTGAGTTTATCTTAAATTTAAGGTTTAACATTACACCGTCTTCGGCAATGTATTCACTTATCAATGTCTCATCAAGGAACAATACATTCAACAAACCGTCTTTTTCTTTATGCAATGCCAAGTTTACACTTGGATTCTTTACTATGCTTCCTGCTTCATAACTTACATATTCGAGTACGCTTGAATCGTAAGTTATTGCAAAGTCTGCTGATGTAACTCCATTTGCAGATACGTTAGTTAATGTAACTGGTACTGTAACTGTTTCACCTGCTTTACCCTCAACTTTTCCAACTGCTACTATCAAAGCATTTGGATCAGGTGTGCTTGTTACTATATTTGTCGGTGTAGGTGTTACAGGTGTTGTTTCATCTTTTACTGTAACTGAACCGTTAACTACTGCTAATTTTATTGCTTTCAATGACCTATCTGCAAAGGTCGGTTTATCACCAATTGCTACTGTAGCTGATGTTCCAGCTTTTGCATTTGAGTTTATCTTAAATTTAAGGTTTAACATTACACCGTCTTCGGCAATGTATTCACTTATCAATGTCTCATCAAGGAACAATACATTCAACAAACCGTCTTTTTCTTTATGCAATGCCAAGTTTACACTTGGATTCTTTACTATGCTTCCTGCTTCATAACTTACATATTCGAGTACGCTTGAATCGTAAGTTATTGCAAAGTCTGCTGATGTAACTCCATTTGCAGATACGTTAGTTAATGTAACTGGTACTGTAACTGTTTCACCTGCTTTACCCTCAACTTTTCCAACTGCTACTATCAAAGCATTTGGATCAGGTGTGCTTGTTACTATATTTGTCGGTGTAGGTGTTACAGGTGTTGTAGGTGTAGGTGTAGCTGATGCAATAGGTTCTATACCCCATACCAGGTTACCTGACAAATATGCAGTTACTTTATCCCAAGTTGTATAATTTGTTGCACTAGAATTAAATGAGTAGTCGTTTGCTTGATTGTAATTTGTCCAGTCAGTCTTTGCAAATCTGCACTGTACTTCAATTGGAGTATTTGGTTGCAATGAACCTGCAGCACTGCTGAATGAAACTTCAAGATAATAGTCTGCAGTTGCAGTTGCTTGTGTCATTTTTACAAACTGTCCAGTAACATTTGAACTTCCAACTGGTGACCAGTCACACCAGAAGTTCTGTGATTTTTCTCCATCTATTGTAAAGTAGTAACGTAATTTCACATCTGCAAGATTTATTGGTGAACTACCAGTGTTTGTTAATCTGAACTTAGGATAAATACTATTACTTTCTGCCTGTGTATTTGTGTTATAGAACTCAACTTTCAAGTTTGAAGTAACTGGAGTCTTTGTAGGTGTTACAACGATTGTAGGTGTAGGTGTTACAACTTTTGTTGGTGTAGGTGTTACAACTTTTGTTGGTGTAGGTGTTACAACTTTTGTTGGTGTAGGTGTTTCAATTATACCACCACCGTTAAGTTTTATTATTCCATTAATAAAACCGGTAGTAATAGGTTTAAGCTGTCTGTCAGCAAATGTTGCTTTAGATATACTTACTACTGTTGAAACAGCTGCTGATGTTATTACTTTAAACTTAAGGTTTGCAAATACTCCATCTTCACTTATATATTGACTTACCAATGTTTCATCGAGGAACAATAATTTTATTATTCCATCATCTTCTTTATTTATTGCAAAGTTTACACTTGGATTTGTTACTATGCTTCCTGCTTCCCCGCTCACATACTCAAGCTTTGTTGCGTCATATGTTATTGTCAGGTCACATGTAGTAACTCCGTTAGATGGTACTTTAATAAAGTTTACAGGTACTGTTATTGTTTCTCCTGATTTACCTTCAACAGAACCAACTTCTACTGTAAATCCTGTAACTACAGGTGTTGGTGTTACAACTCCTACCGGTGTAGGTGTTTCAATTATACCGCCACCGTTAAGTTTTATTATTCCATTAATTAAACCGGTAGTAATAGGTTTAAGCTGTCTGTCAGCAAATGTTGCTTTAGATATACTTACTACTGTTGAAACAGCTGCTGATGTTATTACTTTAAACTTAAGGTTTGCAAATACTCCATCTTCACTTATATATTGACTTACCAATGTTTCATCGAGGAACAATAATTTTATTATTCCATCATCTTCTTTATTTATTGCAAAGTTTACACTTGGATTTGTTACTATGCTTCCTGCTTCCCCGCTCACATACTCAAGCTTTGTTGCGTCATATGTTATTGTCAGGTCACATGTAGTAACTCCGTTAGATGGTACTTTAATAAAGTTTATAGGTACTGTTATTGTTTCTCCTGACTTACCTTCAACAGAACCAACCTCTGCTGTAAATCCTGTAACTACAGGTGTCTTTGCAGGTGTAGGTGTTACAACTTTTGTCGGTGTTGGTGTTACAACAGTTGTTGGTGTTGCTATTGAACCGCCACCATTAAGTTTTATTATTCCATCAATTAAATCGGTAGTAATAGGTTTAAGCTGTCTGTCAGCAAATGTTGCTTTAGATATACTTACTACTGTTGAAACAGCTGCTGATGTTATTACTTTAAACTTAAGGTTTGCAAATACTCCATCTTCACTTATATATTGACTTACCAATGTTTCATCGAGGAACAATAATTTTATTATTCCATCATCTTCTTTATTTATTGCAAAGTTTACACTTGGATTTGTTACTATGCTTCCTGCTTCCCCGCTCACATACTCAAGCTTTGTTGCGTCATATGTTATTGTCAGGTCACATGTAGTAACTCCGTTAGATGGTACTTTAATAAAGTTTATAGGTACTGTTATTGTTTCTCCTGATTTACCTTCAACAGAGCCAATCTCTGCTGTAAATTCTGTAACTGTAGCTGCCTTTGTAGGTGTTGGTGCTACAGCGTTTGTTGGTGTTGCTATTGTACTGCTGCCATTTAATTTTATTATTCCATCAATTACATTAGCAGAAACCGGTGCAAGAGATCTGTTAGCATAAGTTGATTTAGATATACTTACTGTTGTTGAAACAGCTGCTGATGTTATTACTTTAAACTGAAGGTTCGCAAACACTCCGTCTTCACTTATATATTGACTTACCAATGTTTCATCGAGGAATAATATTTTTATTTTTCCATCCTCTTCTTTATTTAGTGCAAAATTTACTCTAGGATTTGTTACTATGCTTCCTGCTTCTCCGCTTACATACTCAAGCTTTGTTGCGTCATATGTTATTGTCAAGTCACATGTAGTAATTCCTGCTCCTGATACACTAGATACATTAGAAAATTTTACAGGTACTGTTATTGTTTCTCCTGATTTACCTTCAACAGATTCAACGCTTACAGTAAATCCAGCAGATGTAAGAGTAGCAAGTGCTGTTATATCAGCATTTTCTATTTGGGCAATAGCATTGTCGTATCCATATTTTGCCCATCCCAGCACACCTGCTGGTAATGCCGTCGAATCATCTTGTGCTGCAAATGCTGTTCCAAGGTTTATCATAGTTGAAAACATGGTAACAAGCATAGCAATAGCCACAATCATACTGATTACCTTTTTCATTTAACCATTCCTCCCAAAAAATTTATTTTTATAATGATCTAATTAAAGATCTTTAAGGCGCCCAAAAACAGGTACCTCATCATACTAAACAACTTTAGTTTGATATTAATAAGCAATTAATAAATTAAATAATTAATAAATTAAATTAATTACAATACCAGAGAATATACAGAAATATATATTTGGAACAAAATAGATTTGATTAGTAAATAGTAAAAACAAATAATAGTAGAAATATAGTAAAAGACTATACATCAACTCTACTGCAAAAAATATGGATGTATATTTAGGAATAGATGCTGCGACGAAAATACAGATAAATTGCATATTATTTCTCTAGTATACTTTGAACAATTTAAAATTCTAAGAAATAAAATAGATAAGAACCTTTTCCCCCACAAATTCCTCCTTACATAAAACTTTTTTATATAATTATGGCATATTAAAAGCCACTAATATCTTAGCATTCATAAGTATTAAGGGCGCATCATAAAAGAGGCTGAAAATACGGATTAACTTTTGCTTTAATTAGATTGGATTCGAATATGTAGGGTCTTCGGACTTTCATTATGACCTCTTTACTCCCCTAATACTTTCATTTGAGTATTCTGTTAATTTTATAATTTTATTATATATTAAAACTTTTTATCTTTCAACAGATACTTTAGTAACGAATACATTTCAATATTATTCATATAGCCGAGATTTTCCCCCTTGAAAACTCCTTTTCTAATTATAGTAATACGAAAAAAAAATAAATTTTAGGGGGTCAAAATCAATTTAAATTTATAAAATTCGCATACTGTAAGTTATTAACATTATTGCTTCTTTCTGTAACATGATATAATATTATTCGTCTCATTTAATAATATTATACTACATTTTTCGTTCAAAAAAACAGAAGTTCAAAAATTATCTATAAAAAAGATATTATTTTGCTATTCAGCCTATAAACTCAATAATTTTTTTATATGTTCTCTGGCATCCTTTAAATCTATCGCTACATAATCCACAAAACTAAAATCCTGTTTATATGTATATTCCGATGGAACTGCGATAGTATAACAACCTGCATTTTTACCTGCACGCGCGCCATTACTCGAATCTTCAATAACTATGCAATACTCGGGACCAAGCTTTAGCTTTTCCATTACCTTCAAATAAATCTCCGGATCCGGTTTCCCGTTTACTATTCCGTCCGATGGCTGCGTAACATCAAAATATTCTCTAATATTCAATTTATCTAAAGCTATTTCTAAAAACTTATGCGGAGAACCTGTAGCTATAGCCATTTTCATTTTTCCTTTGAATTCATCCAAAATATCAAAAAGTCCCGGCATTGGTTTAATCTCCTGTAAAAGCATCTTTTCCACTAAATCATATCTAGTTTTAAGTAATTGCTCAATTGGCTCTTCTATACCTAAATCATCACAAAATATCCTATAGGATTCAATGGGTTTTCTCCCCATCATCTTCCCTAAAGTTTCTTCACTGACTGTTTTGCCGAAAGATTCTGCTATTTTTCTGTCAGTCTCATGATATATAATTTCTGTATCAATCATTAACCCGTCCATGTCAAAAATAATAGCTTTCATATTATTAACCTCTCATTTCAAATAATTTTACCTAATACTTTAGCTTTACCAAAACAAATATTGATTTATCCTTATCAAGGCAATTTAAAGCTAATCTTTTCTGCATGCAATTATCTGAATAATCAGCAAAGGCTTTTGTTTTCTGCATAAAAAGTGCAGTAAAACATTTAAAAAAGTTTAGAATAAACCAAAATGATCTATAGTTTGCATCACAAATTTAAATTTCTTATTCACACCCAATTTATACTTTATCGCTTTTTCAAGGATTTTTATTATATACTTTTGCATTAAAATAAGCAATATTTAATATATTTATTTTTCTTTCAGATATTTTTCCATAATCTTTTTTGCAATAGGAGCTGCAATTGTTCCACCGGAAGAACCACTATATTCGAGTACTATCGCAACTGCTATTTGTGGATTTTCAGCCGGTGCAAACCCAATAAACCACGCATGTTCCTTATCCTTTTTTTGATGAGTGAGTTCATTTTCTGCCGTTCCTGTTTTACCTGCCACCTTAATGCCAGCTATGGCTGCTTTTTTTCCTGTTCCGCTATTTACAACTTCCTGCATCATTTTGTTTATTTTTATTGCAACATCCGGTTCCATAATTTTCTTGAATTCTTCTTTTTTAAAGCTTTTTATTTCTTTTCCGTTAGGAGATACTATGCTGCTAACTAAAAACGGTTTCATAATAACACCGTTATTGGCTATTCCCGAAGTAATCATTGCCATATGAAGAGGTGAAACAAGTATTTTCCCCTGGCCTATCGCAACGGCTGCCATATCGTTTTGTTCCATTTTTTCATATTGAAATTGACTTTTACTCACCGGAATATCAAAGGAAATATCGGTTTCAAAGCAAAATCTCTCGGATATCTCCTGAAGTTTTTCCTGCCCAAGCTTTACACCAAGCTGAGCAAACACAACGTTACTTGATACTGCCAGAGCTTTTTTCAAATCTATTTCTCCATATGCTTTTTTTCCGGAATTGCTTATTTCTTTTCCATCTATGGTTATTACACCTTTATCATTAAATTTTTGATCATCCATGCCGCTCTCAATAGCTGCAGCAGCTATAACAACCTTGAAAGTAGAACCCGGTGTATACAACCCTTGTGTAGCACGCGGAAGAAAAGGTGCACTTTGAGATTCTACCATTGCTTTCCAATTGTTTGCAAGCATTTCTTCATTAGTATCAAAATCGGGCTTACTGACTAGTGCAAGAATTTCTCCTGTTTTAGGATTCATTGCAACAATTGCTCCATTCCTGTTTTCTAAAAGCTCATGGCTCAATTTTTGCAATTCATGGTCTATAGTTAGTAAAAGACTGTTGCCTTCTTTTTTGTCCTGATTGGAACTTTTAAACAAACTAAATACTTTGGTATATTCATCGAGCCCCAATAGATAACTGTTGTAAGACGACTCAAGTAACGATTTGCCATATACTTTTGAATTATAACCTATAACATGACTATATAAAGAATTATACGGATATTTTCGTTGTTGTTCACCGCCGTTTTCTTCATTATATGCCAAAATGACCCCATTACGGTCAAGGATTTTGCCTCGTACAGTATTTTCTTCAACCTGAAATTGTCTTCTATTGTATGAATTTTTCACTATTTCTTTACTTTTAAAAACCTGAACATATGTAAGGTATCCGACAAGAGAAAAAAACAGAAAGCAAATTACAATAAGCACATGTATTATCTTTTTATTCTCCTTCATCAATTTCACCGTCCGAATCAATATAATCCTCTTTTGATATTGCCTGCAGAATTCCCAATATAATAAAGCTGCTTATAAGCGAACTTCCTCCGTAACTTATATAAGGAAGTGTTATACCTGTCAATGGTATTAGTTTAATTACTCCTCCGATAATAATAAAAGTTTGCAACCCAAGCATTGTAGTTATTCCAAGGCCTAACACCTGGTTAAACTTACTTTTGACTTTCATTACTACTTTCAATCCCCTGTAAGCGAGCAGCATATAAAGAAGAATAACAGCTACACCTGTCAATATCCCCATTTCTTCGCATATTGCAGAAAAAATAAAGTCGGTGTTAACTGCCGGAACCATATCCGGTCTTCCCAACCCCAGACCGGTTCCAAAATATCCACCTGAATATATTGCAAAAAGCGACTGTGTAATTTGATATCCTTTACCTGCTATATCCTTCCACGGGTTTAACCAAGTGTCAATTCTTACTCTAATATGATAGACAAAGTGATAGCCGAAAAGTGCAACAGGAATCGTCATCAAAATATTACACAGAAAAAAAATTCTGTCTTTCCCGAATACATAAAGAACTATAATATATACAAGGAAGAACAAAAGTATTGATCCCCATTCTTTCTGAAGCATTAAAAAAAATATATTTATAAACGTAAATAATACTAAAATAAATTTATTTAAATAAATTCTTTTTGCTTCATCATATTTTGAGCTTCGAAAAAACAATTGATCGGGATTTTTAAAATAACATGCCAGGAATAAAATATATAGAATTTTTGATATTTCCAGCGGCTGAAAACTCTGTCCGCCAATCACTATCCAGTTTGTAGCTCCGTTTATATTCCTGCCCAGCAATAATGTAATCAAATACAGAAAAACTGATGTTACCATATAACATACAGCTAGACTATCCCATATTTTTATTAATCTAAATATCATACATGTCACAAAAAACAGAACTATACCAATAGCTGTCCAAATTGCCTGTTTAATACCGGTATTATTATCAAGTCTGTAAATCATAATTATACCAAGACTTATAAGCATACAAACTATAAGAAATAAATATTCATCTCCAAAATTACTCTTCAATATTATAAAGTAAGTGATGCATATCATTACAATTATCCCAATACCAAAAGCAAGTGTTTCTACATTATAAGGCTTTAAATTGCAGAACATAATCAAATATGCCAACAAATTCAGCATTATAACATAGTTTATAGGTTTACGGTATGTAAATATCTCAAACACATAATCACCTCATTGTCGCATTACATAAAATAAACTTCGCTATTACCATTAAATTTTTATCTTCCTTTATAAATGCGTTATTTTATCTTTTCGCCAACACATCTACAAAGAGAAATTCCACCTGTCCCATTCGAATTTTATCACCATTGGTTAATTTCCATTCATATCCGCTTCTTAAGAGTTTATCATTGACATAAGTTCCATTTTTGCTGCCAAGGTCTTTAATATAATAAGTTCCTTCCTTTATGATTATTTGGGCATGTTGACCCGATATATAAGGATCTTTAATAACAATAGTGTTTTTATCCTGTCTGCCGATAGTAGAATCTTTAGAAAGCAGATAAGCTTCTTCAACCTTATAATTAAGCAATTCCCTTTGATTTATCAATTTTAAATATGGGAAGTTTCCGTTACCGATAGCTCTATAATAATAGTTCATAGACTTAATATCCATATAAATTAAGCGTATTATACTGAATATAAAACAGTATATAATCAATACAAAAATGAAATTCATTAATAGCGTCAATATTCCCATACTTATACACTTCCTTTTATACAATGGTACACTGATTTTCCTTAGCTATCTAAAATTATATTCTTAAAACTAAAAAATAACAAATTCGCACTAATCATTTCCGGACAAACTTTGCAATTAATTTTTATATTATATATCTGACATTTTTGTTACATACAATCTTTAGAAACAGTTCTTTCAAAATCCCAATATTTACTCTTCCCTTTTGAATATAGCTCTAAACCTAAGCATTCTTCCTTTTTTAATAATTGCCCTAATTTAATTATTTCTATTTAGAATAGCTGACAATATGATATAATTATCTTATATGTTAAGTAAAATTTATTATTTATTGACTTTTGCAAATAATTTTTCATTAGCTTTTAAAATTACGGTATTCAGATGTAGAAGTTTGTTATTTAAGCAAAATCAAATATTTTAATTTTACATAAAACATTTTATTGGATTTTGTGGAAAATACTCAATTACTAAAGTATAATAAGAATTGAAATGCACATAACTGCAATAAGGGTGGTAAAATGAATGCTTTATCTTCTTTTAGGACTTTTTTTGAAAAATTGCTAAAGAATATACACGCCAATTACTTTGATAGCAAAATCAAGATAATTGAATTTATTATATGCATTTCGTCAATATCTTTTTTATCCCTAAGTCTTATTTATGAAATAGTTCCTGAAGAAACACAAGCATTCGTTTCACAGATTCAGATTCTTATAATATTTTATCTGGCCTTTCGATTCAATTTTCTAGGTCTATTGTTTTCTACTCTACTATCTTTTTTTGAATTGTCAATATTAATACCATTATATACTCAAACAAAAGAGTTAAATTATTTGGTAGGTTGTTCATTAAGAATACTTACTGTTACAGTTGCCGTTATAGTATCCATACTTTCATACAGACAAGATGTACAAAAAAAGAAACTTGAGCGGCATGCAATAACCGATGAATTAACCGATGCATATAATCAGAGGCAATTTAGAATTCTGCTTGACAATGAAATTGAAAATGCAAAGAAAAACAACACCTCTCTTGGTTTAATAATGATGGATATAGACAATTTCAGTATGTACAACGATTTATATGGACACGAATGCGGTGATAGCATACTTAAAGCAACTTCTACCATTTTAAAATCAATAGTCAAAGAAAACGGTCATGTTTGCAGGTACGGTGGTGACGAGTTTGCAATTATATTTCCAAATACGGATATAGAAAAGTTAGAAATGATTGCATATAATATATTACATAAATTTGAAAAAGTAAGAAGTGATTATTTTTCTGAAAAGCTCTCGGAAAAGGTTACACTATCTATAGGCCTTTCCGAATATCCAAACAGGTCCAGCAGTAAAAGTGAGCTAATTTCCCAATCGGATATGGCTTTATATCATGCCAAAAACCTCGGTAGAGGTAAAGTTCACTTGTACCAGGATATTATTTCGCAAATTCGTAAAAACCTCAGTTCGGATAACCAACAGTTAATAGGTGCCTTTAAAGGATTGCTCAGCACCATATCTGCAAAAGATAAATATACTCATGCCCATAGTGAACGTGTCTCATCCTATGCAGTTATGATAGGCAAAGCTATGAATCTAAGTCTCGATGAAATAACAGTTCTTGAATATGCAGGACTTTTACATGATATTGGTAAGATTGAAATTCCTAAGAGTTTACTCAATAAAAATGATAGCTTGACAAAAGATGAACAGCTAATAATTCGCCAGCATCCGATATATAGTGAAAACATACTCGAACCCCTCGAGGATATAAATAATTTAATTGATTACGTAAGACATCACCATGAAAAGTTCGACGGCTCAGGCTACCCTGACGGCCTTGCCGGTGAGGAAATAAGTTTGGGTGCAAGAATATTGTGCGTTGCTGATTCTTTTGACGCAATGGTTTCAGAACGTCCTTACTGTAAAAGAAAAACAACTGAAGAAGCTTTAACAGAGTTAAAGAAACATGCAGGCACTCAATTTGATCCCAAAATTGTAGATGTATTCTGTTCAATAATGGATTCTTCTTATAAAATTGCTCTACCCAATAAGGACCTTATTTATTGTGGCCGTTTAGACTAATTATAAAAAAAGCAGTGCATAATTTTTGTTAATCACCTTACATAAATTTCTATTTTTTCAAGCAATGAATCAACATTCTCCTTCAGGTTAGGATCAATTTTTACAGCAGTCTTTAATTCTTTCTCAGCCAACTCATACTTCTGTTCATTAATATATATAATCCCCAAAAGATAATGTCCTTTTGAAGCATCAAGTTCTTTGAGATAATTGGCTTTTTCTATTGCTTCATCATATTTTCCTTGAAAATATTCCAGCATTGCAATGCTAATTAATGTATCTGCTTTTAAATCACTGTTTGCCAGGCTCATATTGAAAATTTCCTCTGCCTTTTTTTCAGCATCCTCCAACTTATTTTCCTGGATTAACTCTTCAAATTCATAATATTTAGCATTTCCGCTCATATTAAAACCGTAATACAAGCTGCCAGACAGCACCAAAACCGTTAATACTATAAACACTGGTCTACTTAAAACTTTTTTCCGCGATTTTGTAATTTTTACTATACCTGATGCAAGAAATCCTCCTATAAGACCTCCTATATGTCCGTAATTGTCTATTCCCGGCCTTATAAAGCCGTAAACAAGATTTACAATCACCATAATCAGAATACTGTTTCCAAAATACTTTTTAAAAAGAACAGGATTTTCAACACTGAAATAAAACAATGCCCCCATTAATCCGAATATAGCACCGGATGCACCTACTGCCGAATGAGGTGAAAACATAAAACTTGCTATACCTCCCATTATTCCCGCAAAAAAATATATGAAGGCAAACTTTTTGTGACCATATATGCCTTCAACTATTCTACCAAAGACAAACAATGATAAACAATTCATTATTAAATGTTCTAAATCTGCATGCAGAAATATAGGTGTTAAAAATCTCCAATACTCCCCGGCAAAAATTAAACTGTTTTCTTTAGCACCAAAAGGGATAAATAAGCTTTGAACACTTGTGTCCTTTACCAAAGCATATATATTCATTACCAGCCACATAAGCACGTTAATTACAATCAATCCATAGGTTATAAAAGGGACCTTGTCTGCAAATCGAACTGAAGGATGATTAAATTCTTTTTCCGCTTTCAAAACAGAATTTTCATTATTATCTGACAAAATACTTTCGCTATTATCCATATCAAGAACTGAGTTAAGTACTTCTTCTATGCCCTGCACTTTTATAGGTAGATTATATAGCTTATTAACTTGTTTATTTGTCAAATCTACTGTTATACATGGAAGGTATTTTTTTATATAAACGTCTTCCATCTGTCCTTCCCTTATTAGTTGAACCTTCTTATCATCAGGAATTGAATCGAATACAAAAACCTGGAAAGCTATAACTGTCGATGCACCCATTTGCGATAAGCTTTTAGCGGACATCTCAAGCTTATTCTTAATTTGCCCCTCAGTCATACAGTCAGCGTCTAACATTTCAACAATTATTAATTTGTCATTCATAACTTTCTTAACAATTTTTACTCCATCATACTGTATACGCTGACCCTCTTTATTTATAAACGGCATAAAACCTTCTTTTTGTATAAGTATAGCGTCCACATTGCTCATATAGTTATTTTTCATTTCAGCAAACACCTCTTATATGGGTCATAATAAAACATAGGTCTACGGTTAATTTCCCCAAATCTCATATTTTGGAAAAATATGTATATTATTAAAATTTGCAGCAAATAATCCTATATTTTTCCCCAATACGTTTTAACTATTATATCAAAATAATCTTATCCTTTAAATATAAATTGGATAATAAATTTTCAGCAAAAAATAAAAGATTATGAAAAGTTTTGGTTTTTTACACTACTTTCCACAATCCAAAAACTCTTCTATAAGCAAAGCCTTATGGTTTGGTACCATAAGGCTTTGATATAAATCTGGCAGCGACCTA